>ERZ791579.1637-NODE-1637-length-11753-cov-3.889212_pt1 | contig 11753 bp, 8 predicted proteins | sample MGYA00509968_ERZ791579 | MGnify/ENA primary metagenome ERZ791579 (study PRJEB30046, sample SAMN00791924) | human gut metagenome | study: EMG produced TPA metagenomics assembly of the A metagenome-wide association study of gut microbiota in type 2... | reverse complement strand
AGAAAAGAGGTAGTAGTACAGCCAATGAAACAGGATATCTTTTTTGCCTTGAACTCGGCTAAGATACAAGACGACCAAAAGTCTAAAATCAATATGTTGGTAGAATATTTGCAGAAGAATCCGTCTGCCAAGGTAAAAGTGACTGGCTATGCGGATGCTAATACAGGAAATTCTAAGATCAATAAAACACTGTCCGAAAAACGTGCAGCTAATGTTGCAGAAGTTCTGAAAACAAAAGGAATAACTCCTGATAGAATCATTGCCGATTCCAAAGGTGATACTGTTCAGCCCTACAAAACACCGGAAGAAAACCGGGTGAGTATCTGTATTGCTGAATAAATCATGTTGCTCAACCGATACGTAAGTAACGGATGCGACTACTTTGCGGGTATCTGTCTCTGTGAAGCGATTGATAGTCGTTTTTCCCCACTAAGGATTTCCCCACTATAGTCCTTAGTTTATTTTAGTGAAGAGAGGAAAGGTCTGCACTTGCGAAAGACCGGACTTTTCGCTAACTCTATTCAAAGGACGTTCCTAATTTCCCCTTTTTCCCTGGGAACGTCCTTTTTTTTAATTAAATCAACCCTGCCTCAGAATACTTTCAATTAACATTTTTAAGTGCATTTTGCAGCTAATTCCCCTTGAAATAGGACTAAACTTGCTATAAGTTTCTTCTTCTTCCGCATGACTTTAAAATATAAAATGTACATTTGTAGCATAAACAAAAGAAAGAAGATGAAACGAAATTACGTAAAGTATACTTCGGGAGCTATTCTGACAGGACTAATCCTATTCACTTCCTGCCAATCTACCCGTGAAGTTCAGGCAAATTATGAAGTTGTCCAGATAGAAGGAACCCGGATTTGTATGGATTCAACCTGGGATGCTCATCCCGACGAAAAGGCTGCCGCCCTGCTTAAACCCTACAAAGAAAAAATAGATAAGATGATGTATGAGGTGATTGGCGTCAGCGAGATGACGATGGACAAAGGACGTCCTGAGAGCTTGCTTTCCAATCTAGTCGCCGAAGTGCTACGACTCTCTGCAGAGCGTGTACTGAAGCATCCTGCCGATATTGGAATCATGAATATGGGCGGTTTGCGCAACATACTTCCACAGGGTAATATCACAGTCGATGCTGTTTTCGAAATACTTCCTTTTGAAAATTCTCTCTGCGTACTGACGATGAAAGGTACGGAAATAAAAAGACTGATGGAAGTCATAGCTTCTTTGCACGGTGAAGGACTGAGCGGAGCACATCTGGAAATAACAAAAGACGGAAAACTTCTGAAAGCAACCGTACAGGAAAAAGAGATCGAAGATGACAAAGACTATACCGTAGCTACCATTGACTATCTGGCGGACGGAAACGACGGACTCACTCCCTTTATCAATGCGGATAAGCGTGAATGTCCGGATGGATTGACATTGCGCGGACTGTTCCTCGACTACGTAAGGCAACAGACAGCTGCAGGCAAGAAGATTACCTCTAAACTGGATGGACGTATCACCGTTGTTCCGGCATCCGACCGGAAATAAAAAAATGAAAAGAGAATAAATAACCAAGGTTTACAATGAAATCTCAGTATCCTATGACAACTCATAATCATATAACTTCCGTCTTGAATATATTCAAAGGAAGAACCGGAAAGTGGCTGATGCTTTTCCTCCTTTTACTACCTGCATTGGCAACTGCCCAAGAAACAAAAAAACTAATCATACTGCAAACCAGTGATGTACACAGCCGGATTGAACCTATGACTCAGGAAGGCGACCGGAACTACGGTCAGGGTGGATTTGTCCGTCGGGCAAGTTTCCTGCAGCAGTTCCGCAAAGAAAATCCGGATGTACTGCTGTTCGATTGCGGCGATATCTCGCAAGGCACTCCTTATTATAATATGTTTAAAGGTGAGGTAGAAGTCACCCTGATGAATGAAATGGGATACGATGCAATGACAATCGGTAACCACGAGTTCGATTTCGGTTTGGACAACATGGCTCGTCTATTTAAATTAGCCAAGTTTCCGGTAGTATGTGCCAACTATGATCTTGATGCCACAGTACTCAAAGATATCGTAAAACCTTATGTCATTCTGGATCGTTTCGGCTTGAAGATCGGAGTTTTCGGGTTGGGAGCGAAGCCGGAAGGACTGATACAGGCCAATAAATGCGAAGGGGTAATCTATAAAGACCCGATCGCCGTATCCAATGACATTGCCGCACAACTGAAAGAAGAAGGATGCGATGTCATTGTATGCCTGTCACATCTGGGTATTCAGATGGATGAGAAGCTGGTAGCCAACACCCGTAATATCGATGTTATTCTGGGTGGGCATTCTCATACCTTTATGGAAAGCCCCAAGAATTATCTGAACATAGACGGGAAAAATGTCCCCGTTATGCACACCGGAAAGAATGGAATTTATGTTGGACGACTAGATTTGACCTTGAATAAAAAATGAGATTACTAACATATATACTGGCTATCCTGCTATTTCTTCCTGTCAAGGCCAGGGGAGAAGCAATAGATACTCCCGTAGAACCTTTACTACTTTATAAAGCTAAACAAGATGTCCGTTGTCAACAATGGGTAGACTCCATTATGAATAAGCTGACGCTTAAAGAGAAAGTCGGTCAGTTGTTTATATATACGATTGCTCCGGTAGATACCAAGCGCAACCAGATACTGCTGAAGGATGCCGTCGATACCTATAAAGTCGGCGGACTGCTGTTTTCCGGTGGGAAGATGCAGACCCAGGCGGAACTGACTAATCGGGCCCAGCGCATGGCAAAGTTACCGTTAATGATCACTTTTGACGGAGAATGGGGGCTGGCAATGCGTCTGCGTGGTACTCCTGTCTTTCCCCGAAATATGGTGCTCGGATGTATTCAGGATAATAAATTAATCTATGAATATGGTCGCGAGATGGCACGCCAATGTGTACAGCTAGGTGTACAAGTCAACTTTGCTCCGGTGGCGGATGTGAATATCAACCCTAAGAATCCGGTCATCAATACCCGTTCCTTCGGTGAAGACCCCGTACGGGTGGCGGATAAGGTAGTAGCTTATGCTTCCGGTCTGGAAGGCGGAGGCGTACTATCCGTCTGCAAGCATTTCCCCGGACATGGTGATACGGATGTAGACTCGCACAAAACACTTCCGGTACTTCCCTTCACTCGCGAACGTCTGGACAGTGTAGAGCTCCATCCTTTTAAAGAAGCGATCCGTGCCGGATTGAGCGGTATGATGGTCGGACACCTGCAAGTGCCGGTTATTGAACCGATAGGCGGACTTCCTTCTTCTTTATCCCGTAATATCGTTTACGATCTGCTGACAGAAGAATTTGCTTTCAAAGGACTGATCTTCACGGATGCACTTGCCATGAAAGGTGTTTCGGGGAATGGAAATGTCAGTCTGCAGGCACTGAAGGCAGGGAATGATATGGTGCTGGCTCCCCGGAACCTGAAGGAGGAGATAGCCGCCGTACTCGATGCCATTGATAAGGGAGAATTGACACGCGAAGATATTGAAGAGAAATGCCGCAAAGTACTGACTTATAAATATGTGCTCGGACTAAAAAAGAAACCGTTTGTCCAGCTATCCGGTTTGGGACAACGGATCAATACTCCTCAGACACGTGATTTAATCCGTCGGTTGAATCTGGCTGCGATTACTGTGCTGAATAATGAAAATCATGTTCTTCCTTTGCATACGAATCAAAAAGAAACGATGGCATTGCTTGAAGTCGGTGATGCGGGTGAAACCAATGCATTGGCGGAACAGTTGTCGAAATACACTTCTTTGTCACGTTTCCGTCTTCGTCCCGGTATGACGGAAGAGGCGAATCAGCGGTTACGGGACTCATTGGCTGCCTATAAACGAATTATTGTCGCCGTAAGTGAACAGAAGCTGTCACCTTATCAGACCTTCTTCGGTAAATTTACTACTGAAGCTCCGGTCATCTATGCTTTCTTTACGCAGGGTAAGATGATGTTGCAGATACAGCGTGCGGTTGCCCGTGCCTCGGCAGTGGTGCTGGGACACAGCCCTAATGAAGATGTGCAGCGGCAGGTGGCGGATGTGCTCTTTGCCAAAGCTACGGCGGACGGAAGATTATCGGCCAGTCTTGGAGAACTCTTTCAGGCAGGAGACGGTGTCACGATTACTCCGAAAACACCTTTGCATTTTATTCCGGAAGAACATGGGCTTTCTTCTGTCGCCCTGCAACGAATTGATTCGATCGCTTTGGACGGTGTACGTCAGGGAGCTTATCCCGGTTGCCAGGTGATCGTGATGAAAGAGGGTCATGTGATGGTAGACAAGACATTCGGCACTCACACCGGAACGGGAAGCGCACGTGTGCAGCCGACCGATATCTATGACTTGGCTTCACTCTCCAAGACTACTGGTACAGTGCTTGCTTTAATGAAACTTTACGATAAGGGACGTTTTAATCTGACGGACAGAATTGCAGACTATCTGCCTTTCCTTCAGCGTACTAACAAGAAAGACATAACCATTCAGGAACTGCTTTACCATCAGTCCGGCTTGCCGCCCGGAATTGCTTTTTATCGGGAAGCCATCGATGAAGATAGTTATGAAGGCAGACTGTTCATGTCCCGCAAAGATGCACGGCATCCGTTGCAGTTGGGAACTTCCACATGGGCGAATCCTAATTTTGCATTTAAAAAGGAATATGTTTCAACGGTTAAAACCGGAGATTACACCTTGCAAATCTGTGATAGTCTGTGGCTGAATCCTTCTTTCTTCAAGGAAATGGAGAAGAAGATTGCAGACGCACCGATGAAACCTAAAACTTACCGATACAGCGATGTCGGTTTTATCCTGTTGCGTCTTTTGGTTGAGAAACTTGCGGGAATGCCGATGGATGCCTACTTGCAACGTGAATTTTATGAACCGATGGGACTGGAACGTACAGGATACCTTCCTTTGCGTCGCTTTCCGAAATCGGAAGTCGTACCTTCTTCTGTCGACCGCTTCTTGCGTAAGACTACCCTTCAGGGATTTGTGCACGATGAGGCTGCCGCTTTCCAGGGAGGCGTTTCGGGAAATGCCGGATTATTCTCGAATGCACGTGAAGTGGCACAGGTTTATCAGATGTTGCTGAACGGTGGTGAGTTGAACGGACAGCGTTATTTAAGCAAGGAAACCTGCCAGTTGTTTACAACGGAAGTTTCCAAAATCAGCCGTCGCGGACTTGGATTTGACAAGCCGGATACCCGTAATCCGGAAAAGAGCCCTTGCGGAAAGCATACACCGGCAAAAGTATACGGTCATACCGGATTTACCGGAACGTGTGCCTGGGTAGACCCCGACAATGGCTTGGTTTATGTATTTCTGAGCAACCGGATTTATCCGGACGTAACCAACCGGAAGCTAAGCCGTCTGGAAATTCGCGAACAGATACAGGATGCGATCTATAAAGCGATTCAAAGCAAATAAAAAATGAAGAGCCCCTCTGCCGAAGTAGAGGGGCTCTTGCTTATTAATGTAAAATCAAGTAGTTGCTCGGGTTAGAATGAAACACCCACGCGGAAACCGAAGTTGTTCAGTCCGTCTACACTGTAATGCAGTACATCAGCCTTATTGGTACCATAGCTGTAGTACAGAGCAAAGTGCAGACCCGGTCCGTAAACCCAAGGGAATACATTGACACCTACTTCAGGAGAAGCGTAGAATCCCCAGCTGTTTTCTCTGGCTTCCAACATATTGAAGTTGGAACGGATCTTAGCATATTCAGCACCTAATTTTGCACTGACATAAGGTTGTACGGCTCCACCGCGATTCCATTGGTAGCGGGCGGCAGCACCGAAAGGCAACTGGAACATTGTGTGTTGCTGATCAGTTGTAACGTCACCTGCACCTATCTTGAATGTTTCGCGAGGAATATACTCGTGGTTGCTGTGATAGTTCAGGAAAAGACCCAGACCCAGGTTAGGAGTAACGAAATAACCACCTTCAAAGTTCATACCCCAACCGCTGGCTTTGTCTGCAAAATTATTGCTCAATGGAACATTGAACTGCCAGTCTATATTAGCATATCCATTGTCTGATAGCTGTGCCTTAGCCGGCATGGCGAAGGCGATGGCAATAGCCGCCAAGGCTACTACCTTGAAGTATATATTTTTTCTTGTTTTCATAACAGTTGTAGTTGTTTATTTGTTAGTAAGATAAGGTGACTGAGTGAATGACTGGTTCACTGCTTCAATAGCAAGAGTGCGGTTGATAGCTTTAGAGCCTGTTTCAAATCCAGTCAGATAGCTTGTCCAGACTACAGGAAGTTTTTTGCCTTCACCTTCATCTGCTTTCAGGTTCACCATTTCTGTAATGAATGAGTTGGTGCTATAGCTGTAGGTCACAGCGTACGGATAGTACCATCCGCCCCAGTTACCCCAGTAGCTGGGTCCCCAGTAGCCGGGATATCCCCACCACCATTCAGGTTGTGTGTAGCCGGTGAAATAATAAGTACTTGCGATGTAGCTTACTTGAATACCAAGATCGGCACTTTCTTTATCGGCAGCCGGTTGATAACCTTTTGCTTCCATATTTTCTGTATAAGCAGCCAGAATTTGCTCAGCGCCTTCTCCTTCGAGATATTCCGGTTCTTTACTATCGGAGATCACCAGAATCTTGTCTGCCAGATAGAATGTAGGAACTTTGAAGTCAGCTTTCTCGTCGTGGTTAGTGTATACCAGATAGTTGTCATCCAGCTTACCCATGTCCGGGTCTTTTTCGCAGGAAGCGAGTGCAAAGACCGCCAATAAAATAGGAATTAATTTCTTCATATCTTTTATAATGTTTAGGTTATATAAAATCATCGCCCTGGTACCTTGGGGCTTTTGCTAGAAACAACAAGAAAAAAATAAAAAGGTTCGCGTGAAAAATTATTTTGCCGGAAAATTAACATCTTTCTTTTTCGGGATTCAATAAAAAAGGTAAGCTCTTTGCCGCATCAACAGCTAGTTTGCTTACCATTCATTCTTTACAGATTCTTGCTTGAAATTCCGTTTATTTAAACAGAGGTTTCAGCAGTTCCGGCATTTCCACCTTGTCAACTTCCAGTTCGCTAACCCGTTGTTTGCCTGTTGAAGACAGGTGAAAGTACATTTGCCGGCGGTCCTCGTTGCCGAGTTCCCTGACAATCAATCCTTTTTCTTCCAGTATCCGGAGCATTTTCGATGTATGTGAGGGACTTAAATCTGTACTTTTCGACAGGTTCGTTGCCGTCATTCTCTCGGTGGCGTCTTTGAGGATGCATAATATCATCGCTTCATTCAACGTTATCCGGTATACTTTTTCAAATGCAGTTTCAAAGCTCGACATGGCTCTGAACACTTCGCGCATTGCACATATTGTTTTCATATTTTGTTTGAATATATTTTATTAGTCATATCTTTTAAATAAATAGATTCACGTTCGCGTTATCCGCCCGTTCCATATACGTTGCTACGCCGCCTACCGTTACTTCGTCGAGGAGTTCTTCTTGTTTCACTCCCATGACGTCCATTGACATTTGACAAGCAATAAATTCCACTCCGTTTTCTAAGGCTTGCTGACGCAGGGATTCCAATGAATCTATTCCTTTCTTATTCATGATATACCGCATCATTTTTCCCCCTATTCCGCCCATGCTCATCTTCGAGAGTTTCAGCTTTCCGGAACTGGAAGGCAGCATCATACCGAACATCTTTCCGAAGATATCTTTTTCGGTTTTCGGCTTGTGCAACTTCTTGATAACGTTCAGTCCCCAGAATGTGAAGAAGATTGTCACCTTCTGTCCGGTAGCTGCTGCACCATTTGCGAGTACAAAAGTTGCTAAAGCTTTGTCCAAATCATCACTAAACATGATGAAAGTTTTTCCTTTGCTGTCACAAGAAGTAACAATGTTGCACGATTTTGGTTCTCCCTTTTCAATAACTATCACAGATTTTCCTCCGGAAGACTCTTTCGAAACGAGTTGGTTACCGGTTGAATTGCACCATGCGGCGGCGTCACGAGGGAACCCCGGATCAGTTGCAGTGATTTCAACGCGTTCTCCCGAAGCGAGCATGTCCATTGTCTTCTTCATCTTTAAAATCGGGCCGGGACATTGTAGGCCGCAGGCGTCTACCCGGATAGTCTTGGCTGTTTCGACAGGAGCAACTGGTTTGCTAGCCTGAACCGTTGCTTCTTGCCGTACTGTTGTCTCGTCCGTCTCATTATCATTTTCTTCGTGTATAATGATAGGAGCGGTAGCAGCGCGATATGTTTTTAGTCCGCCCGACAGATTACGGACTTTTTCAAATCCGTACTGTGTCAGTATCCGGTAAGCAAGATACCCTCTCAATCCTACGGCGCAGAATGTATAAATCATCTTGTCTTTCGGCAGTTCGGCTATCCTGTCCCTCAGTTCGTCCAAAGGAATATTCACAGCTCCCGGCAGCGTGCCCAATGAAAATTCATCCTGTGTGCGGACATCCAGCAGGAATTTGTTTTCCATTTCGATGTCTCTCAATTCCCGCCAGTAGGCAGGTCGTGTTCTTCCGGAAATAATATCCTCCGCCACGTATCCTGCAAGAGCTACCGGATCTTTGGCAGACGAGAACGGAGGAGCATACGCCTGTTCCACTTTCATCAGGTCGTAGATTGTACCTTTATATTTTATCACAAGCGCTATTTCGTCAATCCGCTTGTCTACTCCGTCATAACCGACAATCTGTCCTCCGTACAGCCTTCCCGTTTTTTTATCGAATGTGATTTTGATACTCATCGGCATGGCATTCGGATAATAACCGGCGTGCGAAGCAGGATGAATAGTAGAAGACATATAGTCGATCTCTGCCTGTCGCAACCGTTTGCCGGGTAAACCGGTAGAAGCGACCGTCAGATCGAATACTTTTGCGATTGAAGTACCGATCGATCCCTCATAAGGAATTTTGGCGCCTAGGATATTGTCGGCTACGATACGTCCCTGTCGATTGGCAGGCCCGGCCAGATAGTTGAGCCACGGTTTGCCCGTAATCGGGTGGCGGAATTCGATAGCGTCGCCGATCGCATAAATCGATTCATCGGAAGTTTGTAGATAGTCATTCACAGCGATGCCTCCGGTTTCGCCGATTGTCAGTTCGGCAGCCCGTGCCAGATTCGTTTCCGGACGCACGCCGATAGATAGGATGACAATATCGGCAGGAACGGACTGTCCGTTCTTGAAAATAACTTTCAGTCCTTTCCCTTCTCTTTCGAAAGAGGCTACGGCTTGTTCCAGATACAGATTTACTCCTTTTTCCATTAAATGTTGGTGAACAAGCGAAGCCATGGAGAAATCAATGGGGGCCATTACCTGATTTCCCATTTCTACAATTGAAACTTTTGCTCCTTGTGCGTGCAGGTTTTCTGCCATTTCGAGTCCGATAAATCCGGCTCCGATGACAACGGCTCTTCGGGGAGCATGGGTATTGATATATTCTTTAATCCGGTCCGTGTCCGCTACATTTCTTAATGTGAAGATTCCGTTCAGGTCGATTCCCGGCAGGGGAGGACGTACGGGGGAGGCACCGGTGGAAATAAGTAGTTTGTCGTAACTTTCCTGATAAGTGTCCTCGCTGCTGCGGCGGACAGTAACGGTTTTTCTTTTCCGGTCGATGAAGATCACTTCATTTTCCGTACGCACGTCAACACGAAATCGTGTGGAGAATGCTTCGGGAGTCTGCACGAATAATTTCTCTCGTTCCTCAATCACTCCTCCTATATAATAAGGCAGCCCGCAATTAGCATAAGATATATACTTTCCTTTTTCCAGAAGGATAATTTCTGCGGCTTCGTCTACTCGTCTGATTCGGGCGGCAGTGGTAGCTCCTCCTGCAACACCTCCGATGATAATAACTTTCATATATTCTGTTTTTGGTGTAAATAGTTTCCTGTGGAAATAACAACAGTATGAAAGAAATGTTCATGGATTCACGGAAAAAACTTATATTTGCGCACCCTGTTTTCATTCTTCTATTTTTAATATAGGTAAATTATGAGTAAAATTCTTGTTATTGACGATGAAGTTCAGATTCGTAGCCTGTTGGCGCGTATGCTGGGACTGGAGGGCTATGAAGTATGTCAGGCCGGCGACTGCAAGGCTGCTCTCAAACAGTTGGAGACACAATCGCCTGATGTGGCGCTATGCGATGTCTTTCTTCCTGATGGAAATGGGGTAGACTTGGTGCTGAACATTAAAAAGTTAGCTCCTAACGTCGAAGTGATTCTTCTTACTGCCCACGGCAATATTCCTGATGGGGTACAGGCTATCAAGAACGGTGCATTCGATTATATAACCAAAGGCGATGATAACAACAAGATTATCCCGCTGATTAGTCGTGCCGTAGAGAAAGCAAAAATGAATGTCCGGCTCGAAAAACTCGAAAAGAAGGTGGGGCAGATGTATTCGTTTGATTCTATCTTGGGCGAATCGAAAGCTTTGAAAGAGGCCGTACTGCTGGCTCAGAAAGTTTCGGTGACTGATGTCCCGGTACTATTGACCGGAGAAACCGGAACCGGAAAAGAAGTCTTTGCGCAAGCCATACATTACAGCAGCAAACGGAGTAAACAGAATTTCGTAGCGGTCAACTGTTCTTCTTTCAGCAAAGAACTGTTGGAGAGTGAAATGTTCGGTCACAGAGCCGGTTCATTTACCGGAGCATTGAAAGATAAGAAAGGGCTTTTTGAAGAAGCTAACAATGGGACTATCTTTCTGGACGAAATAGGCGAAATGGCTTTTGAACTGCAAGCCAAACTATTGCGTATCCTCGAAACGGGCGAATATATAAAGATCGGTGACACGAAACCTACAAGAGTAAACGTGCGTATCATCGCTGCCACCAACCGCAATTTGCAGGAAGAAATCAGGGTGGGACATTTCCGTGAAGACTTGTTTTATCGTCTTTCCGTGTTTCAGGTGCATCTTCCTTCACTTCGCGAACGTGCCGGCGATATTAAGATCTTGGCTACTGCCTTTGCCAAAAGTTTCTCCGAGTGCCTTTCGTATGCCGTCAACGAAATGACTCCCGCTTTTCTGGAAGCCTTGGAACAACAACCTTGGAAGGGCAATATCCGTGAATTGAGGAATGTGATTGAGCGCAGCCTGATTGTCTGTGAAGGCGGACGGTTGGATGTATGTGACCTTCCTTTGGAGATTCAGAACAATCATTACGAATGCTCGGATGATAATGCCGGGAATTTTGAATTGGCAGCTATGGAAAAAAGACATATTGCACGAGTGTTGGAGTATACGAAAGGCAATAAGACGGAAGCTGCCCGTCTGCTGAAAATTGGGCTTACTACGTTGTATCGGAAGATAGAAGAATATAAAATCTGAAAAAAGAGGAAGTTAAGAGAGAATTTCCACGTACCTTCGGCAGTGCTGAAAGAAGCTATACCCAGGCTTTGTAAGAAGATGTTTTAAACATTCTAAAGGGTATTGCCGGAGTATCAGTCTTAGCAAATGTGAAGCTAAGTCTTCAGTATCTGTCACTAACTGTAAGTTTAGCTGTGGCACGGGGCTTGGCAGTCCCTTCGTTACTTTTTTGTACAAGGCTTGTCTTGTCAAAACGGCGTGGGCTGATGAGTCTTAAGTGGGACTCGCTGGAAATGAGTTGTTTCACTTTTATTTGCTGCTGAATTCAATTTATAAAATTAGGAGGTGTCGCATTTATAACTTGAACTTAGTTTTCTACCAGAAAAGATTTTTCAATTTCATATCTCATAT
>ERZ791579.1630-NODE-1630-length-11783-cov-2.335863_pt1 | contig 11783 bp, 9 predicted proteins | sample MGYA00509968_ERZ791579 | MGnify/ENA primary metagenome ERZ791579 (study PRJEB30046, sample SAMN00791924) | human gut metagenome | study: EMG produced TPA metagenomics assembly of the A metagenome-wide association study of gut microbiota in type 2... | reverse complement strand
CCTTAGCAAAACGGGCAATTTGTTCTTGCTGCTCCATATCTTTAATTCCTCCCTTGTTCTATTTTATTGTTCGCAAATATACGAACAATAAAATAGAACACAAATTATCGTTTGTTTTTTAACGAACATTTATAATACAGATTTGAACCATCCGTACCGATCTCTATACTGTTTTTGCGGACTTTATCCCATATAATAATAAAAGCAGGCAAAAAAAGAATGATATTCCATTTATATTTTCGCCTGCTTTTGATGAATACGGTTATATTTTTATATATTGTCAATTGTCCGGATTGAAATTTTTATCATACTCCAATAGGTATTTCGCCATCGCCGGATCGTTGAAATCAACCTTGGACAGTCCCGTATCCAGTTTTCGGATCATCTCCTGGTCTGTTTCTGTCAGTTCGAAACTCTCAATGTCCAGATTCTCTGTCATGCGTAGCGTATGTACCGATTTGGGAATCGCTACAATACCTTCACCCGTCAAGAAATTTAGAGCGACCTGGGCACTGGTCTTTCCATATTTCGCTCCGATATTTTTCAGCGTTTCATTTGTGAAAATCCGGTCTGTGCCTTGTGCCAGTGGTCCCCAGGCCATCAGACGCGTTCCGTAATCCTTTATCAGTTCCCTCATTCTGGTCTGCTGGGAAAACACGTGTGTCTCCAACTGCAGGACGGCGGGTTTGATTTCCATATTTTCCGCCAAATCAACAAACCGGGCATCATAGAAATTGCTCAAGCCTATAGCCCGAACTTTACCGTCCCTGTATGCCTTTTCCATTGCCCGGTATGTCCCATAGTAATCGCCAAAAGGCTGGTGAACGAGTAGCAGGTCGATATAATCGGTACGGAGTTTGCGGAGCGATTCGTCTATGCTCCGTGCCGCCTTCTCCTCACCCGCGTTGGAGATCCATACTTTTGTGGTCAGAAACAATTCTTCACGCGGTACGCCGCATTTGCTGATTGCCGCACCTACGCCCTCCTCGTTATAATATGCCTGTGCCGTATCAATCAGGCGATAGCCAAGCCGGATGGCTTCCGACACGCAGTACTCACATTCTTGCGGGCCAACCAAAAAGACACCATAGCCCAGCATCGGCATCTTAATGCCATTGTTCAATTCGATAGTATTCATATCAGTCATGTATTTTATGTGTACCTATTCCTCTTACTGTCGGCAGGTCCATGTCGTCGTAAATCGGACTTTTCCCTGTATCCAGTCCGGCTATGTCCTTCATTTCTTCATCTGTAAGCGTAAAATTAAAGATATCCAGGTTTTCCATCATACGCTCTTTACGGACACTTTTCGGAATGACCACCACACCTCTTTGGTTCAGCCAGCGAAGAATGACCTGTCCCACCGTCCTTCCGTGCTTCTCAGCGATGGTTTTCAGAACCGGATGTTGGAATATGCCATTCTTGCCCTCTGCGAACGGTGCCCACGCTTCATGCTGTATGCCTTCTTGCTGCAGAAAGACATTGGCTTCCTTTTGCTGGAAGAAAGGATGCGTTTCTATCTGGTTGACGGCAGGTTTTACTTCGTTGTGCAGAAAGAGATCCTGCAAACGTTCGTTTCCGAAACTGGTCACCCCAATGACGCGTACGCGTCCCTCTTTATACAATTTTTCCGCAGCTCTCCATGCCGCATAATAATTGCCATACGGTTTATGCAGCAGATACAAATCCAGATAGTCCAGCCCGAGCTGTTTCATTGAGTTGTCAAAGGCCCGAAGGGTGTCTTCATATTCATAGTCCTGCACCCATAGTTTGGTGGTAACGAACAAATCTTCGCGTTTCAGCCCGCTGTGCCGTATGGCATCGCCTACCTGTCTCTCGTTGAAATAGGCCGCGGCTGTGTCGATCATCCGGTAGCCGGCTTCGAGTGCGTCTGTTACGACCCTTTCCGTCTCGTTCTCGGGAATCTGGAAAACCCCGAATCCTATGGCCGGCATTATCACTCCATTGTTCAATCTTACTTCCTTCATCGTCATATTGTTTTTGATTTACAGGTGCAAAGTTATAGGAATCATACAGATACATTGTTACAATATACGGTGAGAGATTTTCACTTTTCGTGGTTTTTTAGTATATTTGTATCCGGCAAATATGAAGAGAATGGAACAGGTGATTTGGGATAAAATATACTTTTGGGATTCCGTTAATGATTGCGACCCCCAAAAGCAGTTCGGTCATATTCTGCATATCCTCTGCATGGAAGGAAGCATGAGTTTTGTTTTTCACGATGTGAGGTACAATATAGCCAAGGGCGACTATGTCATCCTGCCCAACGGTTCCTTGGCCCGCTCTTTCTCGGAGTCCTCCGACTTTGACGCCATTATTATGAGTCTTTCCGAATCATTTGTCACCTCAATGGCCCTGCGTAGCAATTACGGCATTATCGGACACTTGTCACTATTGCAGAATCCGGTGATGAGACTTTCGGAAAACGACTTCCGGAAATGTCGTACCGACATGTCGCGCCTTCGTGAACGGCTGAATGACCGAGAACACCTTTTTCGGGAAGAAATGCTGGGGCATCTTTTGCTTGCGCATATCCTCGACCTGTACGATATTCACGCGCGGGGGCGGAAACCGGAACCGATACCGGAAAGGGCGATATCCCTTTTGCGGCAATTCATTGAAATGCTTTATCAAGGAGAATATGTCCGGCATCGTGATTTGTCTTATTATGCGTCGCATCTTTGCATTACGCCTCATTACCTTTCGGAAATATGCAAAAAGGTGGGCGGCGAGCCTGCGTCTTACTGGATAGACCGTTTTACGCTTCACGAGGTCATCCGTTGTTTGAATCGGAAGGAGCTCCCATTAACGGAAATCGTAGAGCGGATGAATTTCTCATCCCTCTCTTATTTCAGCCGATATGTACAGAAGCGTATAGGGGTTTCACCGTCGGAATACCGGAGCAATCGCACATCGGAAATAATAGAGGACAGCCAGATGTATTCTATCTCATTTTAAAGCTGGTCTCTTATGGTACTATAAGTAACGGTCTACTTCTATGTGCATGACCGATTATTGCCAATCAGCTTATTGTTTCACGTATATTCAAATGCTCATACGGGGATTTACAAGCATTTCCTCTGCCTGTTGATCACTTCTGTTTCCATTATACCCACCAGGGAACGAAGCATGTTCATATCAGAACCGGAAGGTTGGATTCTAAATCCGGACTGTATTTCGAGTTTTTTCTCTATATAGCTATTTAATATAGTCTGATATATAATTCTTTGTGAAACGGATAAAGACATATCGACAGTGATTGTTTATTATAAATCGGTATGCCCGTTCCGGCGGAATCAGATACAGGTCTCCTGCCATATATCCGTGACATTCTTTCTCATCCCCCAACGTGTACGCATGGAATTTTCCGCTTCCATCCAGAATATAGACTATCTCAAAAAAGATTACTCCTCCAACATCCCTTCCAAATAACGGTCGGGAGCTAACCCTATGCTCTGGAGGAATCCCGCCAGAGCGCTATATGTTAAGCTATTCTCCGACAAGTTCACCAAGGCAATCCGGCGGAGACATCCGAACGGGATCGCATAATCCACATAAGGGACCAAGTTATCCCCTATAAAATCATACTCAGCTTCTACCGGATTACAAAATTGCACAAGCCGCCATTCTTGTTCGGAAACCCAACGAGGTTCCCGAACTTCCAGACAGGCATTACAAAGCATCGAGAAGAAACATCCCGCTTGAATCCGGTATGCTCTTCATCGTAAAAAAATTTGTCATACTCCCACTTCATCTGCGAAACAAACGCGTTCAGATTCTCCTCCTCATTATATTTGCAACGGAGCAAGTATTTTTCCTCCGACAAACTATACTCACCTAGTGCCCCGTAATCGAAAGTCAGCCGCAAACAGGAGGTATCCTTTTCCTTCACACCGGAAGGGATTTCCAAGTTCTGGTAAAGGGAAAGAGCGTACATCTCCATCTCCGGTCCGATAAGCATCCGCCGGTTCTCCCGGAAAAAAGGAATATTTTGTTTGCTAAACTCTTGTTTGATACCATTTCGTACTTCATGCAACACAATCGAACGGCGAAGCAGGGACAAACCGTATCCGATTACTTCGTCCGACTTGGCATACAACAAATTAGGAACATGCAAGGTGAATGTTTCCGGCGTCTTCGACTCCTTGCATCCGCGAACAAAGGATTCTATTGAAACATAGGAATATAAATCCATCTTTTATGATTTTTTTGGACGCCAAATATACAATTTATATTAGAGATTATCTACCTTTGTTAAAACTTTTATAAACTACATAAAACCAATAGAACAAAATGAAACGTCGTGATTTCCTTAAGACCAGTGTTGTAGCAGGTGTAGCCTTATCTCTGAATTTTGAAGGATTACAGGCTGCTCTCTCCTCGAATACAGTAGCGGTAGAGCAAGCACCCGATCTGGTAGCAGTAATGGGCGGTGAACCGGCAGTCATGCTCGACAAAGCCTTAGAAGCGCTTGGCGGCATCGGCAAATATATCAAAAAAGGGCAGAAAGTCGTTATTAAGCCCAATATCGGCTGGGACCGTACACCGGAACTGGCCGGTAATACCAATCCTGAATTGATAAAGGCCCTCGTAAAGAAATGTTTCGAAGCTGGAGCCGAAAAGGTAACGGTATTCGACCACACGTGCGACAACTGGCAGAAATGTTACGAGACAAGCGGCATCGCCGCCGCCGTAAAAGAAGCAGGTGGTATCATCATGCCAGGCAACGACGAAAAATATTTCAAAGAAGTAGACATTCCCGACGGCGTGACACTGAAAAAAGCCAAGATACACGAGTCACTGATCGAAGCGGACGCCTGGATCAATGTTCCCATCCTGAAGAACCACGGAGGAGCCAAGCTGTCATGCGCAATGAAGAATATGATGGGGGTCGTCTGGGACCGCCGCTTCTTCCACCAGAACGACTTGCAGCAATGTATCGCCGATATCTGTACCTGGAAGAAGAAACCGGTTCTGAACATCGTGGATGCCTACCGCATGATGCATCAGAACGGTCCGCAAGGAAAAAGTGCAGCTGACGTGGCTACGTTGAAATCGATGATTGTTTCTCCGAATATCGTCGCCGTCGATACGGCCGCCCTCGCTCTGTTCAACCAAGTAAAGAAATTGGATATGGCTGCCGTTGGACATTTGAGCAAAGGGGAAGCTCTTAAATTAGGTTCTACCGATCTGAAAAAAATAAACATCAAACGTATTAAGATCTGATGAAGAAACGGAATTATCTAAAGGGATTGAGAGTTTTGCTCGCAATCCTCTTTTTTGTACCCATACTTTTGTTTTTCGTAGACTTTTCAGGAGTTTTACCGGATAGTGTACATCGTTTGCTGCATCTGCAACTGATGCCGGCCTTGTTGGGAGGAATGGTCGGTCTGATCGTGTTCCAATTCTTGCTGGCACTGGTATTCGGACGTATTTATTGTTCCACGATATGTCCGGCAGGCGTATTCCAGGATATCATCAACCGTCTATTTTGCATCGGTAAGAAAAAGAAGAAAGGAAGCCGTCGTTTTACTTACCACAAGCCGATGAACCGGCTACGCTACGTACTGCTGGTAATTACGGCAGTCATGGCTGTTTTCGGTCTTAGCGAATTGTGCCTGCTCTTAGACCCGTACAGCAACTTCGGACGTATTGCGGCAAGTCTGTTCCGTCCGATCGTGATGTGGGGGAATAACATACTCGCCGACCTGCTGATGAAAGTGGACAACTACTCGTTGTTCCATGTGACAATCAGTACCGTGACGGCTTCCGGTCTGATCGCAGCAACTATCGCATTGCTTGTTTTCATCGTCATGACTGTTTTCCGCGGACGATTGTTCTGTAATACGATCTGCCCTGTCGGAGCTTTGTTGAGTCTTTTCTCGCGCCACTCGTTCTTCCGTATAACTTTCAATAAGGAAGCCTGTACGCATTGCGGGAATTGCGAACATACCTGCGGAAGACATCGACAGTAAAAATCTGACGGTCGATACGTCTCGTTGTGTAGATTGTTTCAATTGTGTTTCTTCCTGTGCCAAAGGCGGCTTGCAGTATCGTCTGCAATTTCCGGGTATGAAACAGGAGGAGACAGTCGATACCCAAGCTGTAAAGGAATTATATTCCAGCCAACTGACAGTCGCCAACAGCCGCCGTACATTTCTGGCCACAAGTGCAACCATTGCCGCCTCGCTGCCGATCGCATCTGCGATTGCCGAAGGAGGAAAAGGGAAAATGAACAGAAAAGGCAGAAAGAAGTGGCCTCCCCTCACGCCTCCGGGTTCTATCAGCCTGGAACGTTTCAAAGACAAATGTACAGGATGCCAGATATGTGTCGTCCGCTGTCCGAGCCAGGTCTTGCGCCCGACAGGATTGGAATACGGTTTGGATTATATGTTGAAACCACGTCTGGCCTATATCAGCAGTTATTGCAACTACGAGTGCACAGTCTGTTCCGATGTATGCCCTACCGGTGCGATCAAACCTCTGACTATCGAAGAGAAGACAACGACACAGGTCGGCATTGCCACTTTCTTCAAAGGCCGTTGTGTTGTTAATACGGAAGAGAAAGACTGCGGTGCCTGTGCAGAACATTGCCCGCCCCAGGCCGTACACATGGTTCCTTACAAAGGAACACTGACAATCCCGCAGATCAACCCTGACCTTTGTATCGGATGCGGCGGATGCGAATCGATCTGTCCGGTACGCCCAATGCGTGCCATCATCATCAAATCGAACGTCGAGCACAAATTCGTCGAAAAGCCTAAAGAAGAGGAAATCAAAGAAATCGAGGTAGACGATTTCGGTTTCTGATTAACGATATATAACCGACTATATTATGAGGCCTTATTTGTGAAAGTAAGGCCTTTTCTTTATCTTTGCAGCCATGAAATTCGAATTACAACATAACGACACAAAATCAAATGCAAGGGCGGGTCTGATTACCACTGATCATGGAGTAATTGAAACGCCTATTTTTATGCCGGTCGGCACACAGGGCACAGTTAAAGGCGTCCACATGACCGAGTTGGAAGAAGATATCAACGCACAAATCATTTTAGGAAACACATACCATTTATATCTCCGTCCCGGATTGGAAATATTAGAACAGGCAGGCGGATTGCACAAATTCAACACATGGAATCGGCCAATCCTGACAGATAGCGGTGGTTTCCAGGTTTTTTCTCTTTCCGAAAACCGCAAGTTGCATGAGGAAGGCGCCATGTTCCGCTCACATATCGACGGCTCCAAGCATCTGTTTACCCCGGAAAAGGTTATGGATATCCAGCGGATCATCGGGGCGGATATCATTATGGCTTTCGATGAATGTTGTCCGGGCGATGCCGATTATGAATACGCGAAAAAGTCCCTCGGTCTGACGGAACGTTGGCTGGACCGTTGTTTCGAACGTTTCAACTCTACAGAGCCGAAATACGGTTACCAGCAAAGTCTTTTCCCGATTGTACAAGGTTGTGTTTATCCGGAACTGCGCCGAAAGGCAGCCGAGAATGTAGCGGAAAAGGGCGCTGACGGCAATGCGATCGGTGGCCTGGCAGTAGGCGAACCAACAGAGAAGATGTACGAGATGATCGAAGTAGTCAACGAGATCCTGCCGAAAGACAAGCCTCGTTACCTAATGGGAGTCGGCACACCGATCAATATTTTAGAGGGGATTGAACGGGGTATCGATATGTTCGACTGCATCATGCCGACGCGCAACGGACGTAACGGACAGATATTTACCCGCTTCGGCACGATCAATATGCGTAATAAGAAATGGGAGAACGACTTCTCTCCTATCGATCCGGATGCCCATTCGGCTATCGACACGCGCTACAGCAAGGCGTATCTACACCATTTGATCAAAGTGAATGAGATGTTAGGACTTCAACTGGCATCAATTCATAACCTCGCGTTTTACCTATGGCTCGTAAAAGAGGCACGCAAACATATTATTGCCGGCGATTTCACGACCTGGAAGAGTGAAATGGTCCGTCAATTATCAAACCGGTTATAAGCAAACTATCACATGAAATTCAAACTGAAACGGATAGACTGGTATATCATCAAGCAATTCTTAGGTACTTATATCTTTGCGATTGCCCTGATTATCGCTATCTCGGTCGTCTTCGATATAAATGAGAAGATCGACAAGTTCCTGAGTCCGGACGTACCGTTGAAAGCGATTGTCTTCGACTATTACATGAACTTCATCCCGTATTTCGCGAACCTGTTCAGTCCGTTGTTTACTTTCATTGCCGTTATCTTCTTCACCTCAAAGTTAGCAGACAATTCAGAAGTGATCGCAATGTTGGCGAGCGGGATGAGTTTCCGGCGTCTGATGTTGCCTTACGCGATTTCGGCAGGGATCATTGCACTCAGTACGTTTGTGCTGAACGCTTATATCATTCCGCCTGCCAACGCCACGCGTATCGACTTCCAAAACAAATATATCAAGAATAAGAAGGTAGACTATGTCCGTTCCGCCCAATTGGAGATCGAGCCGGGCGTAATCGCCTATTTCGACCGCTACGACGCGCGTTCCGGGATGGGATACCGTTTCTCTTTGGAGCACTTCGAGAACAAGAAGATGATTTCACGCCTCACGGCAAACTCCATCAAATACGATTCGCTATACAATTGGACGCTGATCGACTACATGATCCGCGACTTCGACGGGATGCGCGAACATATCACCGAAGGGAGCCGCATGGACACCACATTGACAATCGTCCCTTCGGACTTCCTGATCTCTGTCAATGACTGCGAGACGATGACTTCTTCCGAACTGTCCACGTATATCGACCGCCAGAAGAAAAGAGGGATCGGCAATATCCAGACGTTCCAGATCGAATACCACAAACGTTTTGCCGCCATCATGGCCGCCTTCATCCTGACCTCCATCGGAGCCTCGCTCTCTTCCCGCAAGATCAAAGGAGGCATGGGGTTGAACATCGGCATCGGACTGGCCTTGAGTTTCTCCTACATCCTCTTCACCACCGTCACATCGACCTTCGCCATCAACGGCAGCCTCAGCCCCGCTATGGCCGCCTGGATTCCGAATATATTGTATACGTTTATCGCGATTTATTTGTACCGGAAGGCACCGAGATAAGAAATGTTTTGCAAAACCAACCATCATACTATCATAATCGTCCGTATATTGTTTTAAAACAGTGTGTTATGACATGACAGTTGCCGTTTTATACTATCATTCATCTGTCATAACCATCATGGAAAAAAACGATAATATTCTGTGTATCAATCAACAATAAAAACAGAAACCGTCCGGGAATAGATGCAAAACAGGTTAAAATAGCTTCATTTTTCATCAAGACAGGCTTTTCTTTTGCCAAAAAAGGCTTGGATAGCCGCTTAAGACCCGGGTGTAAGCACCACGGAGACCCGAGTGAGGGAGAGGTGCAGATCCGGGTCTGTGCAAAGCCTTTCCGTGGATGCGTGGATGTTTATCCGCCATGCTGGGAGTGTTTTTATGTCTCGTTTTTGCATTTTGTCCGGCAAAAAAGGCCGTTTTCATTAGAAAAACGACCTCGTTTTGTCGACGGCCATTTGGGCTTACATAAATGCAAACAGCCCATTATCAATCATATAAGTAAACCAGCAAGTAAAAAGCATGATAGATGCATGATGGTAGAATGATAGTGGAAAACAGCAACTGTCATACTTTAATATATTGTGTAACAACAGCTAATAACCAAAAATGATAGTATGATGGTTGGTTTGCGAAATTTTCATGAAAGAAGAGAGGTGATCCCGAATAGTAATTTTTGGTGCGGTTACCCTGATTACCTTTAGAATTTTCCAAAAGCAACAGGCAGCTCTTTTCGCTAAAACCCTCGTTTAAGACAGGTTTCATCCCATCTGAACGGTTTTGAGGAATGTCGAAGGCGCCGGGCATCCGGTGTCAAAAGGAATACCGGATAAAGGCTCACGCCGAGCATACAAAAAAAGAGGATACATAGTCTCGATGTATCCTCTTTTCCTTTAAATTTAATGAATTACTTAATCAATTTCAATCCAACTTCAAACTTAGTTGTCTTTTCCATCGCTTCGGGGAAGGCTTTCAGTATTGACTTAACCAATTGTCCCATTCCGTTTAAAGCGTCATCTCCGATAAGTTCAGCCAACGTAGGCAATAAAGGAGCGATCTGGCTAACTAAAGCTTTGTCAATATAGACACGGGCTGACTTGCCATCAGAAGCGATTTCATAATTAACAGGAATGCCATTCTGCAATAAAGCCATAATTTGTTCCAAAGGATCTATAGCAGCCTTACTCTTCAAACTTCCCATGATCTTAGTTATATCCAAGAAGACAAGTATTTGCTTATCCGTCACATTATAGGAAGCATATCCTGGTTCCGATGTTTCCCAAACAGGTGTGACAGGCTTGCTCAAATCCACTCCCGCTTTAGAAATAGAAGCAACAATCTGCCCGTCTTCCTGGAACGTAACACTCTGAAGGACCTGTACCAAAGCGATACTCCCAAAACCTTCAGCTATATTAGGAATAGAAGTCACAGGTAAAAAACCAAGCATAGTGCCTTCAGCAGCTTCCCAAACCATAGACACAGGACCTGATACAAAAGTTTCACTCTCGTCTTTTGCTATTTCAGCCAATTTCCAAGTACCTGCAATAGGAGCTGTTATTTTCAAAGTTGCATCCAAAGTCAAAACACCGGCTTCAACGGTTCCTTTTGCAGAGACAGTTCGCAAGTCATTCGTGTTGCTTCCTTCCAATGCATAGCTTTCACCTGTCTTGACCATTTTGGCTTCAATCTTGACTTCTGCTTCACCCGGAATCAAATTCGCCAACGTAATAGTTGCCTGTTCAGCCGAACTTGCATCTACTTTTACAGATTGGTCAGCGACTTCAGTGCCTCCCATCGTCAATTTCAATGTTTCTGCCGTATAAGTCGCAGAAATAGCCTTCCAGCCGTCATCAGTCTTATTGTCATCATCGTCACTACAAGCAGTGAAGAAACTCAATGCACAAAGCATCGTAAACACAAAAAATAGATTTTTCTTCATAATCTTCTTTTTAAATTATACATAAAAACAGAGCGAAGATAAGTAATCTTAATGAGACATACAACACAAAAAAGTTAATGCCGGTTATTCCGAAAAAATAACCGGCATTATCATAAAAATAGACAATTCAATCGATAAAATTGAATCAATTATACAAGATTATTTCTTGACTTCAGACAACGCTCCCGCCGCTTTCAGATATCCGACATAATTCAAGTAGAGTTGAAAATGGGCATCGACCTGTGTTTCATAAGCCTGCTGCCACAAAGCCTGCGCTTCGAGATAGTCCGAGAGTGTCTCCAAGCCCACTTCGTACTGACTTTTACTGACCTTCATGTTTTCTTCGGCCTGGAGGAGAGAACGGTCGGAAAGTTCGCTTTCCAGCCGGGCTTCGTCGAGGTTATTGGCGGCTTGTGTCAGTTCCAACATCATTTGTTCGTTCATGTTTTCCTGTTCCAGGCGCGATTGCATCAGCTTGGCTTTGGCGGCACGCACCTTATTACTTCGCTCGCCGAAATGGAAAAGCGGGATGCTCACGTTCAGCAAGACGGAGAAACTGCCTTTGTCCATCAACATCTGGTCGTTCAGTTCAAAGCCATGTACATAATCATAAGACCCCATGATGCCGACTTTGGGCAACAGCTCGCTACGGTTCAGGATTATTTTAATATTATTGTTAGCAGAATTGTTAATTCTAGATCGTAAAAATCC
>ERZ791579.1623-NODE-1623-length-11814-cov-8.531083_pt1 | contig 11814 bp, 6 predicted proteins | sample MGYA00509968_ERZ791579 | MGnify/ENA primary metagenome ERZ791579 (study PRJEB30046, sample SAMN00791924) | human gut metagenome | study: EMG produced TPA metagenomics assembly of the A metagenome-wide association study of gut microbiota in type 2... | reverse complement strand
ATAAAGCGCAAGGCGGACAGTGGCAGAATGTATTTTTAGATCAGGGGTATATGACAGATGAATATTTGACTCCAGATTATTTCCGGTGGTTGTATACCGCCTTCACTCGGGCGACGAAGACACTGTATTTGGTGAATTATCCGAAAGAGCAGGTAGAATAGATGGTTGGAATATCAAATATGAAATCAGTTAGTTTGAAATCAACTGATTTCAAACTAACTGATTTCATACTTTATTCCTATTTTTGCACCAAAACAGATGAATATGGAAACTCCTTTTTTATATGGGCGAATAGCTGAAAACGAGAATTTTACGAATCGTAGGAATGAAACAGAGTTCTTAAAGAAAAACTTTAAAGGGCTGATAAATACTGTTATTATATCTCCTCGTCGTTGGGGAAAGGCGTCTTTGGTACATAAAGTCGCTAAATTGATATCTGAGGAAGAAAAGGATGTTATCATTTGTCAGGTTGATATTTTTAATTGTCGTACAGAAGAAGAGTTTTATACTGTTTTTGCAAATTCCTTATTAAAATCTACCACTACTGTTTGGGAAGAATTTGTCGGTGGGGTAAAGAAATACTTGGGACGGCTGGCTCCTATAGTTTCTATATCTGATGCAACTCAAACTTATGAACTTTCGTTTGGTATTGAATTTAAGGACAGTCGTTTGTCTTATGATGAAATTTTGGATTTGCCTCAGGTGATTGCTAATGATACGAAAAAAAGGATTGTTGTTTATATTGACGAGTTTCAAAATATCAATGAATATGAAGAACCATTGGCTTTTCAACGTAAACTTCGTTCCCATTGGCAAAAGCATACTTCAGTTTGTTATTGTTTGTATGGTAGTAAGCGGCATATGTTGCTGAATATATTTAATAACTATGGTATGCCATTTTATAAATTTGGTGATATTCTTTTTCTTTCAAAGATAGAACGTGCGGAGTGGGTTACTTTTATTTCTGAACGTTTTGCTGATACGGGAAAACAGATCTCAACAGAATTGGCAGGACTTATTGCCGATAAGATGAAAAATCATCCTTACTATACTCAACAATTAAGTCAACAAGTTTGGTTTCGTACGCCGGATAGCGGTTGTACGAAAGAAATTGTTGAAGAGGCTTTTAGTAGCTTGATTGCTCAATTGAGTCTGTTATTTGCTAATGTTGTTGATTCTTTAACACCCAAACAACTTAATTTTTTGCTTGCAGTAGCTGATGGGGTTTCTAATTTCTTTTCAAAAGAAGTGTTGACCAAATATAAATTAGGTACATCTGCCAATATTAAAAATTTGCGTAAGGCAACATTGGGAAAGGATTTAATTGATGTATTGTTTGGAAATATCATTGAAATTCAAGATCCTGCATTTGAATACTGGTTGAAATATGTGTATAGATAGTAAGATTTACTATCACGTCAATTAAAAAATGAAAACCACAATATTAATGTCTGCTTACTTTAATATTGCGTTTTTTCCTTGTATATTCATAAGGATTGGTATGATGCCTTTATTGATAGTCTTTATGATTTTATAAAAATTGAACAGACTCCAATTTTTATAAAAAAATCTCTTTTTCTTTATAAATTATTGATTTCCAGTTAGGATGAATAGAAAAGATACTCATTATGGGAAAGTAAATATGAGATTATATTTATTTTTTTTCAAAATCCTCTAAGTGTTTTTTAAGGTATGGGTTGTTATATAAATGTGAATCGAGAATAATACATAGAATTTCGATTCTAATTTTTGTTTAAAAACTAATGTTTAATCTTAAATTCAAATGTATGAGAATCAATGACTCGTGTAGAGGCTCGAAGATTTTTCGGGCATTGTTGATCTTGTTGCTATTCGCCCTTCCGGCACAATCTGCAATAGCACAGTTGACAATTAGGATCTCCAATTCTTCTTTAGGAACTGTGATTAAGCAAATCCAGTCTCAATCTAAGTATCAATTTTTTTATGATGACAATTTGGCTTCAATGCGCATAGAGTCATTGAATGTTAAAGATGTTTCTTTGGTAGAAGTACTGGACAAGGCTTTGAAGGGGAAAGATATCGTTTATAAAATTGATGACAATGTCGTTTATTTGTCGAAAGCAAATGCATCTTCTACGACAAAGTCGGCTCAACAACAACAGAAAGTAACAGGTAAGGTGGTAGATGCTAATAACGAACCTCTGATTGGTGTTTCCGTCTTGGAAAAAGGAACCACTAATGGTACTATTACTGATTTTGATGGTAATTATACATTGGTCGTTACAGGTTCAGATGCAGTTTTGCAATTTTCGTATGTTGGGTATCAAACATTGGAGAGAGCTGTAGCAGGCAATACTGCTATTAATATTACTTTAAAAGAAGATGCTCAAGTCTTGGAGGAAGTCGTAGTTACGGCATTGGGAATCAAACGCTCAGAGAAAGCGCTGTCTTACAATGTACAGCAAGTAAACGCTGATGCGGTGACTGCCAATAAAGACCCTAACTTTATCAATTCATTGAGTGGTAAAGTAGCCGGTGTTAATATCAATGCTTCTTCGTCCGGAGTGGGCGGTATGTCCAAGGTAGTGATGCGTGGTACAAAATCTATCATGCAGTCTTCCAATGCATTGTATGTAGTAGACGGTGTTCCAATGTACTCCAATGCAAATAAAGTGAACGGAACGGAGTTTTCTTCTAAAGGAAATACTGAGCCGATTGCCGACATTAACCCGGAAGATATTGAATCAATGTCTGTGCTGACTGGTGCGGCAGCAGCTGCGCTTTACGGTTCCGATGCTGCCAATGGTGCGATTATCATTACTACTAAAAAAGGAAAAGAAGGTCGTGTGAATATCACTGTGAACAGTAGTGTTGAGTTTAACGCTCCTTTGGTAATGCCCCGTTTCCAGACACGTTATGGTACAGGTATTGGTGGTGTGAAAGATGATAACTCCAGTCGTAGCTGGGGTCCTAAACTGACAGAGGCCAGATATTTCGGATATAATCCTCGTGATGATTATTTTCAGACAGGTGTTATCGGTACAGAAAGCGTATCGTTCTCTACCGGTTCGGAAAAGAACCAAACTTATGCTTCCGCTGCAGCGGTTAATTCAAAAGGTCTCGTTCCTAACAACAAATATGACCGTTATAATTTCAACGTGCGTAATACTACTTCATTCCTCGATGATAAAATGACATTGGATGTAAATGCCAGCTACATTTTGCAGAAAGACCGCAATATGGTGAACCAGGGTACTTACAACAATCCATTGGTAGGAGCTTACTTGTTCCCTCGCGGCAATGATTGGGAAGATATTAAAATGTACGAACGCTATGACGTTGCACGTAAGATTTATACTCAGTACTGGCCGACAGGTGATGGTAATATGACTATGCAGAATCCTTATTGGGTGAACTACCGTAACTTGCGTGAAAATAAGAAAGACCGCTATATGTTAGGTGCAAGTCTGAATTATCAGATTCTTGACTGGTTGAGTGTTTCCGGACGTGTTCGCCTGGATAATTCTAACAATGATTATACGGAAAAGGCTTATGCCAGTACAAATACTCAGCTGACAGAGCTGTCTGATCGTGGCCTTTATGGCATTTCCAGAAGCTACGAAAAGCAGTTGTATGCAGACTTCCTGGTAAGTGTGAACAAAACATTCGGCGAAAAATGGTCTTTACAGGCTAATATGGGTGGATCGTTTACTGATATGCGATATGATGAAATGGCTGTACGCGGACCTATTGCTGATGATTCACAAACATTTGCCGGTGAAAAGGCTGGATTGACAAACGGTTTCTATATTCAAAACCTGAGTACGACTAAGACAAACAAAATGCAGACTGGATGGCGTGAACAGACTCAGTCTATCTATGCATCTGCCGAAGTTGGTTACCAAAGTACTTATTATCTGACATTGACAGGTCGTAATGACTGGCCTTCACAGTTGGCAGGTCCTAACTCCGTCAATAAATCATTCTTCTATCCTTCGGTAGGTATGTCTGTAGTGTTGTCTGAGTTGATGCCTAAATTGAATAAGGACTATCTGTCTTACTGGAAGATACGCGGTTCTTTTGCTTCTGTGGGTACAGCATTCAAAAGATATATAGCTAATCCTCTGTTTACATGGAATACTAGTATTGGTCAGTGGAGTAACCTGACTGACTTCCCGGTATATAATTTGAAACCGGAACGTACTAATTCTTTTGAAGTGGGTATGAATATGCGTTTCTTCAAGAACTTCGAACTAGATGTGACTTATTATAACGCCAAGACAATGAATCAGACATTCAATCCTGAGTTGCCGGTAGGTGAATATGCGCGTATCTACATTCAGACAGGTGCAGTTCGCAATCAAGGTCTTGAGTTAGCGTTGAACTACAATAATACATGGAAAGATTTTACTTGGAATACAGGAGTTACTTATTCAATGAACAAGAACAAGATTCTTACCTTAGCTGATAATGCCATCAATCCTATTACTGGCGAGAAATTCTCTATTTCTTCTTTGAATATGGGTGGCTTGGGTAGTACCCGTTTCATCCTGAAAGAAGGTGGAAGCATGGGTGACATTTACTCCTTGATGGATTTGAAGAGAGATGCCAATGGAGCTGTTTATATCGATGAGAACAACAGTGTTGTAACAGAGAGTCTGGAAGCTAATAATTACATCAAATTAGGAAGTGTATTGCCGAAAGGAAACTTGGCATGGCGTAACAATTTCAGTTGGAAAAACATTAATGTGGCATTCCTTGTATCAGCTCGTCTGGGTGGAGTTGTATTCTCACGTACACAAGCTGTTCTCGATAATTTCGGAGTTTCTGAAGCATCTGCTGCTGCACGTGACAAAGGTTATGTATCGGTAAATGGAAACGACCGTGTAAATCCGGAAGGCTGGTATTCAGTAGTAGCTGGTGGTACGGCTGTTCCTCAGTATTACATTTATTCCGCTACTAATATTCGTTTGCAGGAAGCTTCTATCGGTTATACTATTCCGAGAAAATGGCTGGGCAATGTGTGTGATATCAAAGTTTCATTGATCGGACGTAATCTTTGGATGATCTACAACAAGGCTCCTTTCGATCCTGAAAGCGTGGCATCTACTGATAACTTCTATCAGGGAATTGACTACTTTATGATGCCTTCATTGCGTAATATTGGCTTTAATCTGAGCTTTAAATTCTAAATAAATCAAGATAGGTATGAAAAATATAATAAATAAAATAGTACTTGGATCTCTTACCGTTGCCCTGTCTTCGTGTATCGGTAACTATGAGAATATCAATTCCAACCCATATGAAGCTCCTGATTTGTCAGCGGATGGATACGCTTTGGGATCTGCCATGAATAATCTGGCCGGTTGCGTGGTATCACCGGATGTAAATACAGCTCAGTTCACAGACTGCTTGTTGGGCGGACCTTTAGGCGGATATTTTGCCGATTCTAATGCTGGCTTTACTGAGGCTATCTCCACTTTTAATCCGAAAGACGACTGGAGCCGTGTGTTTCTGAAAAGTGATAAGATTATTCCGACATTATATTCTAATCTGACCCAAGTGAAACTGGTATCACAGAATACGAATGATCCGGTTCCTTATGCCATTGCACAAGTGATAAAGGTGGCAGCTATGCATCGTGTAACTGATGCTTTTGGTCCGATACCTTATTCTCAGATAGGTGCGAATGGCGAAATTGCTACTCCTTATGATTCTCAGGAAGTGACATATAATACATTCTTCGATGAGTTGAATGCAGCTATTGCCACACTCAATGAGAATTCTAACGAACAGCTCGTTCCTACAGCCGACTATATATATAAAGGTGATGTAAAGAAGTGGATCAGATTTGCCAACTCACTGAAGTTGCGTCTTGCTATCCGTATAGCTTATGCTAATCCGGTGAAAGCTCAACAGATGGCTGAAGAAGCTGTGAATCCTGCAAACGGAGGTGTCATTGAATCGAATGCGGACAATGCAACATGGAACTACTTTGAGACTTCACAAAATCCTATTTATGTAGCTACCCGCTACAATCAGGTACAGACTTCCGATCATGGCGGCGTACCCTGTTTGACTGGTGGTGATACGCATGCTGCTGCTGATATCATCTGCTATATGAATGGTTACAAGGATAACAGACGTGAAAAGTTCTTCACAAAATCCGAATGGGTAGGACAGGGCTATGTAGGAATGCGTCGTGGTATTGTCATTCCCGAACTGAAGACAACCGGACATAAATACTCTGGGGTGAACATTGCTCCTACATCTCCGCTTTATTGGATGAATGCAGCCGAAGTAGCTTTCTTACGTGCTGAAGGACAAGCTGTTTTCAACTTCAGCATGGGTGGTACAGCCGAATCATTCTATAATCAAGGTATCCGTCTGTCATTTGAACAATGGGGGGTAGACGGTGCAGAAGACTATCTGAAAGATGATGTAAACGAACCGACTGCATATACCGATCCGGCAGGTACGAATACTTATCAGAATGCTCTGTCCAATATCACTATTAAATGGAATGATAGTGCCGACAAAGAAGAGAAGCAAGAACGCATTATCGTACAGAAGTGGATTGCTAACTGGCAATTAGGTAATGAAGCTTGGGCAGACTTCCGCCGTACCGGATATCCGAAACTGATCCCGGTGAAAGAAAATAAGAGCGGTGGTGTAGTTGATTCAGAGAAAGGTGCACGTCGTATGCCTTATCCGTTGGATGAATTTGTCAGCAACAAGGCAAATGTAGAATATGCGATTGCCAACTACCTGCACGGTGCAGATAATATGGCTACAGATGTATGGTGGGCTTCTAAAAAATAATATTAAACTTAAAGGAAAGTATATATGAAAAATAACCTGAAATATAGATTGTCTGCTCTGCTGTTTCTGGCATCAGCTCTGACAATAACTTCATGTAGTGATTGGACAGATGTGGAAAGTCTCCAATTGAATACTCCTACATTTGAAGAGCAGAATCCTCAGTTGTATGCTGACTATCTGAAGGATTTGAACAGATATAAGTCTGAAGAACATAAGGTCACTTTTGTTTCTTTCGAGAACCCTAAGGGATCTCCCGGCAAGCAGGCTGAACGTTTGACCGTCGTACCTGACAGCGTTGATTTCATTTGTCTGAATAATCCGGAAGTAAGTCCCGAAGTACAGGCAGAAATGGTCAAAATACGCGAGAAAGGAACTCGTACGGTTTACAGTATTGATTATTCCAGCATTGAAAATGCCTGGAAGGAGAAAGTAAAAGCCGAACCGGAGTTGACAGAAGAGGATGCTCTTCAGTATATCGGTGAACGCACTAATGAGATGTTGGCACTTTGTGACAAATATAACTTTGATGGTGTTATTGCTGATTATACGGGGCGTTCACTGGTGAGCCTTCCGGAGGCAGCTCTGAAAGAATATAATGACCGTCAACAGAAGTTTTTTGGCGAGGTGATGAACTGGCAAGGCAATCATGATGACAAGACTCTGGTATTCTACGGAAATGTACAATATTTAGTGCCGGAGAATATGGATATGTTAAGCAAGTTTGACTACATCATGTTGAAAACTGCTTCTTCTACCAATGCTGATGATCTTGCTTTAAAAGCATATTTAGCTATTCAGGCAGGTATAGATGCAGTAGGCGGTACAGAAGGGGGAGTGAATCCTGTTCCTGTTGATCGTTTTATCGTTTGTGTCGAATTGCCGCAGGCTGACGATAAGGATAAAGTGAAGGGTTACTGGAGTACAGTAGATGAAAAAGGCAATAAACTAGTAGCAGCTCCGGGAGCAGCCCAGTGGATGGTTGAAGCATCTCCTAATTACACCCGGAAAGGAATCTTTATTATGAATGTCCATAATGATTATTATAACAATACTTATGGATATGTGCGTGAAGTTATTCGTATTATGAATCCTAATAAATAAGAATAGAAATGAAACTCTATAAATATTGTTTTGCGCTTTTGGCTCTTACAACAGTCACAGTGAGTGGTTGTAAGAATGAAGATATCAATGAAGAGCATCATTATGACAATAAACTCTATGTTAGCTCGGCTCCTGTTTGTGATGATTTGCTGATTAAGCCCAGTATAACTGAGGCTACCCGTGAACTTAGCTATCGTATAGCATCGCCGGCAGAACAAGATATTCAAATAAGCTTTGATGCGGCTCCCGCTATGACAGCAGCATATAATTTGATTTACAATGATAATGCAACTGCACTGGATTCATATTTTTATAATATACCAACAAAAACTACTACTATTAAGGCAGGGGATATTTCCAGTGATAATATTGTGATTGACTTTAAGAATACCAACGAATTGGATAAGTCAAAACGCTATGTATTGCCCGTCACCATTCTAGATGCATCCAATATTGATGTACTTGAAAGTGCCCGTACTGCTTATTTCATATTTAAGGGTGCTGCCCTTATTAATGTAGTGGCAAATATCAAAGAAATCTATTTCCCAATTAACTGGAAGAGCAGTGTGAATAGTCTTTCTACTGTTACTATTGAAGCTTTGGTTCGTAGTGAAGACTGGGTAGCAGGACGTGATAATGCATTGAGTTCGGTCTTTGGTATTGAAGGCTCATTCCTTGTGCGGGTAGGAGATGGTGACCGTCCGCGTGATCAAGTTCAGGTAGTTGCGCCAGGCGGAAATTTTCCAGAGGCAAATGCAGTTCCGGGATTACCGGTAAATGAGTGGGTACATATCGCTATTGTTTATGATGCTACAACTGGTGAACGTATTTTTTATAAAGACGGTGTGCGTGTTTATGGAGATGAAGCTGCAAGTGGAAAGGTTAGTTTGACTAGCGGTTGCAATATTGGCAAGTCTTATAATGAGGAGCGTTGGTTACCGGGTGATATTGCAGAGGTACGTATCTGGAATGTACAGCGAACTGCAGAACAGATAGCAAAGAATCCTTATAAAGTATCACCGGATAGCGAAGGATTGGTAGCCTACTGGAAGTTCAATGAAGGTACTGGCGGTACAATTAGAGATCATACTGGACATGGAAATGATATTACAGCTGTAGGTGGTGATCCTAAATGGATAAATGTAGAAATACCCGCGCAAAAGTAATTCTGGTTTAACTGTAATCTAAATTAAATGAATTTATTATGAATATTCAGTATATAAAATTAGGTTTATTAGCTACCCTGTTTGTAGGTGGTACTGCTCTCTTTACATCTTGTGCTGACGACCTTGATGTCGGAACTCAGTTTGATAAAGAAATGTATAACGGTGTGTATGAGAATAATGCATATCTACGTGATGGAAAATCTAATAAAGTATCCAACATTGTCGAACTTTATGGGGAAACTTATCAAACCTCAGTGAAACTAGGTCTGAGTAAAGCCCCTGTTACTGAGACTTCTGCAAGGGTTAAAATAGATGCAGCTTATTTGGCTGCATACAATAAAGTGCATGGAACAGAATTTGAGCTGTATCCGGAAAATCTGATTTCATTTGCTAATGAAGGAAAGCTGGTTGTAAATGCTGCAGCAAAATCGGCTGAGGTGAATATGGCAATTCAGGCTGGTGAAGCACTGCAAGAAGATAAAACTTATGCCATCCCCGTGGTCATTAGCGAACATAGTAATGATTTGGTTGTCAATGATGAGAATGGCAGTTGCATTTACTTAGTCAAAGATATGCGTAAAGCGGGAGATGCTTATAAAGGAGATGATGTAGTGCAGGGATATTTGTTTTTTGAAGTAAACGATGTAAATCCATTAAATGCACTATCCTTTAAGTTAGAGAATGGGAGGTTTTTATGGGATGTGGTTGTCTTGTTTGCTGCCAATATTAACTATGACGCAGATGCTGGGCGCCCTAAAGTACAATGCAACCCTAATGTACAATATTTGCTGGATAACAACGAAACTTTTCTGCAACCTCTTCGCAGACGTGGAATAAAAGTATTACTAGGGATATTGGGTAATGGCGATATGACAGGAGTTGCTCAACTTTCAACTCAAGGAGCAAAGGATTTTGCTCGTGAACTCGCTCAGTATTGTAAAGTATATAATTTGGACGGAGTAAACTATGATGATGAGTATTCTAAATCTCCGGATTTAGATAATCCAGCATTAACAAATAGAAGTAGCGCTGCTGCTGCCCGTTTGTGTTACGAAACCAAGCAAGCAATGCCAGATAAACTAGTAACTGTCTTTGACTATAGCTATATGGGGATACATGGATACCCAACTGAAATTGAAGGTAAAACTATTAAAGAGTGGGTGGATATTTCTGTCCCAAATTATGGTTCATCCTCATCCCCAGCTGGAGATATGACTATGAAGCAATGTGCAGGTCTTGCTATGGAATTTAATGGTGGATGGAATAGCTTGAGTGCATCAACAGCTCAAGGTCTTAAGGAACGTGGTTATGGTTGGTTTATGGGATTCGCTGCTAATCCTAAGTTATATGGAAATATTTTTAGCCGTTTGAGTGGAGGTGGTACGGTGTTATATGGCTCTGAAGTTGCAGCCCCTACGGTTTTTTATAAGAAAAATGACCCGACGCCTTATAAATATCCGGATGATTTTAAGTAAAATTAGAAATATAACTTCAATAAGAAAAATAATATGAAAGTATATAATACACCTTTTTTGTTTATTCTGGCATTAGCTACATTATTTACTCTTGCTAGCTGTCAGGATGATGAAGCTCTGGATTTGGAAACTTTTCCTGTGAATCAACCTGTTATCACTATTAATGGTACGGAGGGAGCATCAAAGGCAGAATTGAATGCAATTTATAAGAGTGATGGTACATTAGAGTTGGACGGTGTTGTTTCAAGAACATATACATTCAACTTTTTAGCTTCTCCAGAAGATGCAACTGTAACGTTTGATGTTTTATCTACTAATATACCTAAAGAGAATATTGAAATTAGCAGTACAAAAGCTATTATTCCTGCAGGTGCTACTACCGCTTCTGTTACGGTGACTTTGAAAGATGAAGATTTCAGTTTTGCAGCGTCTAATTATGATGCGGTAACATATGAATTGGGAGTGAAAGCTAATGTTGAAGGATATAAAATAGGAACAGAAGCTATTGAATCTAAAGTGGTGATAAAGAAAGAGGCTTATATTGCTTCTTGTTCAATTGTCGGGAGCAATGGAAATACAACTTTATTTGAGCGTGCATATTCTAATAATCAGATTATGAATCCTGATCCTATATCCTATACTTTTAAAGTGGAATTAGATAAACCTGCTAGAAAGGATATTAGAATAAATCTTACTACTACAGGTTTGGAAGATAAGTTTATGAAGGACATAACGGTTACTCCTGCTGAAATTATTATACCTGCTGGAGAACTCTCCAGTGAAGATATTACATGGGGTGTTACAGATGATTTCTTGTTGCAAACAGCCGAAGAAGAGTTTTATGTTCTTAAAGTTATTGCATCTGTTGAAAGTGAGGATCCAGTTGCTCAGATTAATGAGAAGAAAAATATATTAATCTTTAATGTCAACAAAGTTCTTACTAATATAGGACTTTTACCTGATAAAATAGCAAGTTGGACTTCTTTATCTAAATCAGGATGGTCTGCAACGGCTTCTAGTGGAAATGGGCAAATTCTAATTGATGGTTCTGGAGGAGATGAGGGGTCTGATATTTATACCTCGAATGATAACTTCTGGTTTATAGTTGATATGCAAACGGAAAAAACATTAAATGGTTTGGGCGTTGATTATTATTATAATTATGATGGGTTGTCTGCTCCTAGAAATGCTACTATTTCGACTTCATTAGATAATACGACTTGGGAAAAGCAAGGTACGAAACAGACTCCCCAGGTAGCTAGTAATTATTT
>ERZ791579.1613-NODE-1613-length-11858-cov-2.098619_pt1 | contig 11858 bp, 9 predicted proteins | sample MGYA00509968_ERZ791579 | MGnify/ENA primary metagenome ERZ791579 (study PRJEB30046, sample SAMN00791924) | human gut metagenome | study: EMG produced TPA metagenomics assembly of the A metagenome-wide association study of gut microbiota in type 2... | reverse complement strand
AAGGCTCTGCCTTTGGAAACTGTGAGCCTTTGAAAAGGCTCAAGCGAAACTTTTAATTGTCTTAGAGAAGTCTATTCGCTAATAGGCAATTGCTATATAATTATTTAACTACTGAAAGTGTTGTATTATTTGAGTCAAGCTGTGATTTAAGTCTTTCGTTAATATCATCAAGACTTGCATTTGCAATAGCGTCCATATATTCATAAAGTTCTCTGCCCGCAAAATCAAACGATGCCATAATAGTTGCAGTATTCTCAGGACTATTAAGAGCAGCAATATTTTTACCATAAATGGCTCTTTTAGCTCTCTCAAATTCCTCTTTCGGGACACCACTTTTATGAAGTTCCTCGGCAGCTTGCTTGATAATCTCAGCAACTCTCTCAGGAAAACGAGTTTCTGCTGCAAAAATTACTGCACGATAACCCATTTCCTCGAAATACTCATATCCAAAGCTTTGATTTATAAGCTCATCATCAAGAAGTCGCTTATAAAGTGGTGAAGCCTCTCCTGCAAAAGCAGACAAAAGAATATCTGTTTCAGCAATTTCCTTAGAAGTTAAGCGTTTATCGCCTGCATCTTCTTTAAAACCAAGTTGAAAAAGTGGTACAGCAACAGATAATTTCTGTTCAACATAATCCTGACCAACTTCATAAGGTTCATCAGGGAAAATTGACTGTGTATCCAAAGGCTCATCTTGCTTTGTAAGAATTTCATCTACAATAGCAATAACCTGTTCAGGTGTAACATTACCCGCAACAGAAAGAACCATATTATTAAGGTTATAGTAGCTGTTGTAACAAGTATAAAGCAATTCAGGAGTAATCTCAGCAATAGTTTCGACTGTTCCTGCAATATCCTTTCTGACAGGGTGATTTTGGAACATTGAAGATATAAGATTCATCATAACTCTCCAGTCCGGACTATCGTCATACATCTTAATTTCCTGACCAATAATGCCTTGTTCCTTAGCAACAGTTTCCTTAGTGAAATAAGGGTCACGAACGAAATCAAGCAAAATTCTAAGGCTTTCATCAAACTTATCTGTACAAGAGAACAGATAGCAAGTTGTATTAAATGAGGTATAAGCGTTAGCATTAGCACCTGTCTTTGCATACTTTGTGAAGGCATCGCCGTCCTCGCTCTCAAAAAGCTTATGCTCAAGATAGTGCGCAATTCCGTCAGGTACAATAACTTCTTCACCATTTGTGATAAAATGAGAATTTACTGAACCAAAGTGTGTTCCGAATATCGCATACGCGGACTTATAGCCCTCCTTTGGGCTGACATATATAGTAAGTCCTGATGTATGCTTTATTTTATAATATTTATCATTAAGCTTTTCGCTTTTTATTTCTACAATTTCCATTTTATTCAAACTCTTTCTCCCCTTTATTATTGTTCGTTGCTTGTAAGAACATAAATTGTATCAAGTGAAACAGCCTTTGCTGCCTCTATAATCTGTTCCTTGGTTACTGCCATAATCTTCTCGGCAGATTCTTCAGGTGTAAGTGTTTCACGATTGAAGGTCTGTGAAAGATAGAAATTTTCAATTGATGCAAGGCTATCAAGAGATGTTATATAGGCATTTTTGAGTGCAAGCTTTGCTGCATCAATTTCTTCATCTGTAATATCTCCTGCCTGCATAGATTTAAGCTGGTCGAGAATAGCTGTTTCAGTCTTTTCTATATTAGCATTTTCAACGCCACTATCTATAATAATAATTCCCTTATTAGGATTATATCTTGCGGCACAATAATAGCAAAGGCTCATCTTCTCACGAACATTCATAAAGAGCTTTGAGCTTGGTGTTCCGCCGAGTACAGCACACATAAGCTTTACTACCGCAACATCTGTATAAGGTTCTGCATATGGAGTTCTAAAGCCCATTACGAGCTTAGATTGTGTAACCTCCTGACGCTCTGTCACTCTCTTAACCTCATCAGCTTTTGTAACAAGAGTTGTTGAAAGACCGATTGAACGATTCTTTCCATCAAATACCTGTTTAAAGGCATTGAGTGCATTCTGAGGTTCTGTATTACCAAGCATATAAAGTTCAATCTTAGCGGATTCTATCGCATTAGTCCAAGCCTTATAAGCCTGCTCGCTTGTAGTATCCATAAGACTTTCTTTTGTCCCAGTTCTGTTTACGGAGAATGGCTCATTTTCGCACATAATCTCTGTGCAGCGTTTTACTGCATAAAGACGCTTCTCATTAAATTCAGAATCAAGCTCCTCTATAAGCTGACGGCGTTCACCAGCAAATTCGCCACCAAGGAAAGCATTTTCTTGAATATTTGGCTCAAACAATGCAGAACAAAGGAGTTCTGTAAGTTCCTTAGAAATTTTAACGCTATCAAGAGCATATTTATCGTCAATACCTGAAACAGTAAATCGAAGCTCTTGAATTTCACCAAGCTTTCTTACTGTTGAATAGAGTGCTGCACCGTAAAGTTCATCAAGCTTTTTAGCAAGTGATGTAAAATCAGGATAAGCCTTGCAAGAGCGTGTTATAAGGCTTGCTGCAAGAGCATTTGCGGAAGCCGTTTCTTTTGTTATTGGCAGAAACAATGATGCAGTTATACGGATTGTTTTAAAACGGTTATCGGGAATGAAATTAAAATATACACCATCAGCGATTTTCTCTCTAATTATTTCAGACATTATTTTCATTACGCCCTTTCTTTTTTATATTTATATGAATTAAAATAATCAACAAAATAAGCTTTTCATAAGCATAGATAAAACGCTTTAAACTGCGATTATCTTAAATATTATACCACATTTTTCATTACTTTCCAATAGCTATATAAAATTATTTAATCAACTCTGCTCCATAATAAAAATATTGCATAGATAATCACTTCAACTTCAACAATATAAATTAATTGACAAACTCAATATTTTGCTTGTAAAACCAATTCCAAGTCTTATAAGCAGTGCCACTCTATTAGGGAAGCCACTGCGATAGTTCCCTACGAAAAACATTCCACTGGAATGTTTTTCTACCCTCCTGTGCTCAGAGAAGTATAAACTGTTTTGCTCTCTGCGGAGAACAACCAAAGACTCGAGCGAAACTTTTAATAGTCTTAAAAAAGGTAAAACAAAAATGCAGTGGTCAGAAATATAAATTTCTAAACCACTGCATTATTTTGCAGTAAATTACAATGTTTTATACATCAGATTAAATTGCTTTTATTCCTCGTTCATTAGTACGAATCCTTACTACATTATCCAAATCATAAACAAAGATTTTACCATCACCTATATGTCCTGTGCAAGCTGTTTTTTGAATAACATCTATGGTTTTTTCTGCCCATTCTTCAGTAGAAACTACAATCTCAAACTTAATCTTTGGTATCATTGTTATGCTGACATCAACACCACGAACATTCTCAGTTGAACCTTTCTGATGACCACAACCCATAACCTGAGATACTGTAATTCCTCGAACTTCTATTGACTCTAATGCGTCCTTTACTTCCTCATACTTTTCAGGACGAACGATAGCTTCTATCTTCTTCACGAAAACTCACCCTTTCATATATTAATCAAGACCATTAAATGACGGATATGCACTTTCACCATGTTGTGTAATATCCATACCAACTCTTTCGTCCATCTCTGAAACACGGAGCTTTGTAAATAATCTTACGATACCTACACAAATAAGTGTACCTACAACAGCTACGAGAACAGTCACTAAAATGCTTTCTATCTGTGCAAAGAACAAGCCAGTTTCTCCGTAGATAAGACCATTCCACTTTGCACCAGATGAAACTCCAGGAGCAAGCTCCTTAACACCGAAAAGACCTGTTGCAATACCGCCCCAGATACCACCGATACCGTGGCAACCAAATGCGTCAAGTGCATCATCAATTTTAAATACTCTCTTTATGAGATGTACACCGAAATAGCAGATAGGGCTTACGAGCAAGCCGATAAGAATTGCTGACCACATTGGAACAAAGCCTGCACCTGGTGTAATTGCGACCAAACCTACAACAAGACCTGTTGAGCAACCAACGAGTGTTGGCTTGCCTGTCTTAACAACATCAATAAACATCCAAGAAATCAAAGCTGCTGCCGAAGAAACTGCTGATGTCATAAATGCGTGAACTGCTGTGCCGTTTGCTGCAAGTGCGCTACCTGCATTAAAGCCAAACCAACCGAACCAAAGCAATGCCGCACCGAGAAGTACGAATGGAATATTGTGTGGCTTATATGCACTTCTCTCATAATCTCTTCTCTTGCCAAGAATAATTGCAAGAACAAGACCTGTAATACCTGAGCTGATATGTACAACATTACCACCAGCAAAGTCTACGGAATCGAGGTAAAGACCTGTACCGAAAAGTCCTCCGTCAGTTCCTGCTCCGAGGAAACCGCCACCCCATACCATATGTGCGAGCGGATAGTAAACAACGATTGACCAAAGGCAGATAAATGGAACAAGTGCCTTGAATTTCATTCTGCCCGCAATAGCACCAGTTATAAGAGCAGGTGTGATGACCGCAAACATCATTTGGAAACCTGCGAAAAGTGCATCAGGAATTTCAAGTCCTCTTGTGCTTTCTGAAATGCTTACATTATTAAAACCGAAGAAGTCGAAGCCTCCGATAACTCCACCAACATCACTTCCGAAAGAAAGCGAGTAACCAAACAAAATCCACATAACTATTGCCGTACCTGCAATAAACATAGTTGCAAACATTGTGTTAAGGACATTTTTTCTTCTTACAAGACCTCCATAGAAAAATGCGAGTGCTGGGGTCATCAGGAAAACCAGTGCGGAACATATGATTATAAAGCTGACACTTCCGCTGTTCATAAAACATCTCTCCTCAAAATAATTTTAGAAAATAAAAAAGGCGTCGGAAATAAATCCGACGCCTTCGTCTATATTTCGTATTATAGCACTACTGGATTATTTTGTCAACACTTTTTTAATAGTTTTTTTGAAAATAGTATTTTATAGAATAACTTATGGTATAATATAAGTAGAATTTTTATTTTAGGAGGAACAACAATGGAAAAACTTATTAAAAATATAGATAAATCTGAAATCATCAGACTTGCAGACAAAGTTGCATATGAATGTGGCAAAGTAGCAAGCCTTACCCTTGCACAAAGACCTGGTATTGGTATAACAGTTATGGCTTTTGACGAAAATGCGGACATAAGCACACACACTGCTTTAGGTGATGCTTTGGTCTATATTTTTGAAGGTAAGGCAAGCATTACTATAAACAATAAGGAATATATTCTTAAAGCTGGCGAATCTGTCGTTATGCCTTGTGGTGTGCCACACTCTGTAAAGGCTGTAACAAAATTCAAAATGCTTCTTACTGTCGTAAGATAGTTTTAATAAATACACAGCTAAAAAAATTGGTGATAACCAAAGTCATCACCAATCTAAGGAGTTTATTATGCACTAAGCCAATAACCTCTGCCCTCTACAGTAGAACCATCTGCATTATTAGTAGCCATATAGCTTGCACCATCGTAATTCATATAAAGCTTAATTCCTACACCAGCATTTACAGACTTATCTGTTATAAGTTCATAATAATCTGAACCATCATAAGAATCTATTAATCTCAAGCTTGTGTTCCAAATTCCACCTGTAAAATACATCAAACGGTCGGAGAATAGCTTTTCACCTTGGTCATTTCTTGTAACCTCAAGAGTAACAGCATATGTATCTGTGCCAGCTGGAAGTTTAATTGTAAAATTAAATCTTCCATCATCCATCTTATAACGGTTTGTGCAATCAATGATAGAATGATTTTCTACAAAGGTATAATTGTCCGAATTTGATGCTTGTAAGGTAGTTGCATTGTCTGTTGCAGCAACACTCATAGATGCCACGGGAACTGCAAGGAGTGTTGCTGCTGTCATTGCAATAGCTAAGGTTTGTTTGATTGTTTTTTTCATAGAATATCCTTCTTTCTTAAATTTTATGATTGAATTATAACTCAACAATACATAAAATATCATAATATGTTGAATTTTAGACAATTATAATTGAATTTAGAAACTTTTATGTAAATGCTTATTGATTTACTTATCATCTAATCCTTGTCTTACAACAAGTTTTGCAAAAAGACATTTTTCTCTAATAAGCTTATCCTATCCTCTTTCTCAAATGTAACGATTTTAGTAAGTCCGATAACGATATTATCTATATCCGCTTAGAATCCTTCAAAATCATATCCAGCCTATACAAAGTCACCTTTGGAAAGCTTTATTTCTGCATACTTCATCGAAGTAGATGATTTATAGCTTATTGGCTGATGTTTGGAAAGCATTTCAGAAAAACGAAATCAGCTTGTTGTTTAAAATTTAATTTTCTATCTTAGATAGTCTTTTTTATACTGTCTATATAATTTTAGCAGTACAAATCATAAATTTCCAAATTAAAAAACAATGCTTTCGCAATAAATACGAAAGCATTGTCCAAAAATTCATAGAAATATTTTTTATATTGCTATTAATTCTTTTCTTTTAATTCATTGATGTCAGCCTTGAAATCAGACATTATCTCTTTAGTTTCATCAATTTCATCATTCCAAACTTTGCTTCCTAAATCAGACCAAAATTTGTATACATCGGAGCCAAAACTTGACCATTGCTTATAGACATCTGAACCAGTGTTTGACCACCACTTATATTCCTGTGTTTGTAGCTTTGATAATTCAGCGTATGGAACACTATCATATGCATCTGCTAAAATGCCATCATAGAAATCCTTATACATATCACTTAATATTCCATCATATACTCCATCATAAATGCTTTCACCGCCATCATCATATATGATTTTATATAACTTATCAAGTTCTTCGTATTTTTCATCATTAGAAGTATTTGATGATAGAATTTTATCAGCATAATCTAAGGCATACTCTCTCATTCTAATACACAAGCTTTTATGAGTTTCATTAATATTATCATAGAAAGCTTTTATCTTATCAGCATTTTTAGAATATTTATCGTATGTATCAATATCTGCTTTCAGCTGTTTATAGTCTTTTTCAAGAGATTCAATCGTGTCTTTAATATCCTTTTTTACAGATTCTTTAAACTCTTTGCTTAAATCTTTAGATGTAGCATTATCTGCACTGCTTTCAGATTTTGTTTCCTTGCTTGATTCTTCAGAAACGATACTATTTGAACTACTCTCGTTTGATGTCGATTCATCTATTTCGCTTGATTTCTCAGAAACAGTACTATTTGAACCGCTCTCAGCTTCCTTTGATGCTTCACTGCTTGAGAAACTACTCTTATCTGATATAGATGATTGACTATTGGAATTTTTTCCTCCGCAAGCTGTCAATGATAATGCCAACATTGCAATAAGGATAAGTGATACTATTTTTTTCATTTTGATTCCTCCATTTGTTTTAAATTTTTATTTTGATTAATTTTTATTAATAACATAATAATAGCACCTACAAACACTATAGCTACTCCAAAGTAACAAAAATATTGTGCCATTCCACAGTCATATCTGCTACTTGGAAGTACACATCTGTCATTGAAATCCCATTTTAATAAAAGAAATGTTGCCAAAGACAAAACATTGAATATCATTATTGCTATCGGCTTTTTCAACAATGAGAAAATCGCTGACAATAAAGCAAAAATTGCAAAAGCAGAAATCATAACCACACAGGTAATACTTACAGCTTGTGCATTTTGTGCAGCAGCAGTTGAAGAATAAATCTTACCAAATTCAAATAATGAAATATTCACAGCGTCTTTGTTTGTCATTCCAATTTCTTCTGCATACATTGTATCAGGAAATTTTTCAAGTTGCTCTCTATATTTTTCCGTAGCTGATGCAAAGGGCAGAAATAATGTTGCGATTAACATTATCGAACCGATTAACGCAATTATACAAGAAATCAAGCGTTTATCCATTTTAAAACCAGCTTTCTTTACTTCAATTTTTTCTGACATAGACTTTTCCCCCTAAAATAATTTTGTAATGATAGAAATTAGTTCTTTATTTGGCACAGATATTCATAAAACAACTTGCTTTATATGATTTTTAATATGAATCATCTGCACCGTAAATTTTCCCATAATTTACACACCCCCTTATTTTTAAAAATTTTATCTATTAATACTTTAACCGCCTTTATTTTAACATATGAATATTTGAAATTGGTTTTGTGACTGCAAAAGAAAAACAGCACTTAGAAATATCCTTCTAAATGCTGTGAATTTATTTGTTTTTTATAGCTCTTTAATATCAGTAAATAAGCCAATATCCTTATATTTCTCATTTGCCTTTTTTATTATTTTTATAGTTTCAGAATATTTTTCTTTATTGTCTGTAAAGTAGTATACATCTACTAAATATGTATATAGCTCCATTTTCTTTCGGATAAATGGAATAATCTCATCATTCTCCTCACATAATTTTATTCCAAAAAGCAAACATTTTTCCGCTTTCTTTTCTTGTCCAGATTCAAGTGAAATATTCGCACTTGGAATAATTATATTATCAATGAAATCCAAGTCATTTTCACAAATCGCACTTTCCACCTCATAAGCCTGCTGAATATATTTTGAAACTATTTTTTTATTAGGTTCAACATAAGTATAATACCAAGCACAAGTCAGATAGTAGCCACAACCAAGCTTAGTATATTCATAGGCTTCTTTTTTTATTATATCATCTACTTTATTAAGCAAGCAATCAATTCTGAATTTCATTTTCGGATTACTTCTTATCAGTATATTTGCCTTACATCTTAAATACTCAGCAAGAAGCTTTTTTCCATCTTGATGATAAGATTTTTTCATATACCTGATTGCCTTATCAAGATTTTTCATCAGCAAAGACAATACTTTTGCATCCTCTTTATTTCTTGTATCATACCACCCATCAAGCTTATAATCATAATAACCCACTAAAAGATAGTAATATTGCCCTTTTATGTGGTCATCAGAAAATGCATTTATAACATCTTCTGCACTAATAATACATTCATATGCTTTATCTAAATCACGCTGTTCCTCATAAATTTCAGAAATAAACTCATATAATTTGATTACTGCATTGCCATTCAAATCGCCACGATTTTTTATCAGCTCTATGGCATTATTGAGTATATAGCTTTCCCTATAACGAGGCATTGCAGATAATACTTCAAAAAATAATTCCCTATATGGATTTTGACTTGCAAGTTCTTTATCTTTCTTACAACATTCCAAAAATTCTTCACACAAATGCAAAGCCTTTCTTTTGTCTTCCTTTAGCACCTTTTTTAGCTCTATCATAATATGAGTTGAAGCTTTTCTGAATGTGTCAGTAATTTTCCAACCTTTAACAGCCTCAGCAATAACTGGGTGCATTACAATTTTATAATTATTTATGGAAATCCAGCCGTCTGTTGTCAATTCATTTATCACATCTTTTGTTCTAAGCCCATATACAGAAGCAAATAAGTTTACCTCTATTCCCTCTATACCAAAAAATGATATTCCCTTTAGAACAGATTTTTTATATTCTGTTATTTGCGATGAAATAAATAGCGTATCTATAATATTCCTTATCGTATCGGTATAAGCTATAAAATCTCTTGTATATGGTACTTTTTCAGGTGCAATTTGTGAAAAACCATTTTTCTCCATCAATTTTTCAGCTTCTGATATAGAAAGAAAGCTATTTGCAATCTGTTTGGCAATCAATTCAAGCACTAAGGTATGCCCTTGAACCTTTTCTATAATACAGTCTATCATAGGATATTCATAAGGCTCAATAGTTCGTCTTAGGTAACTCTCAAACATAGAATACATATCACTTTTTTCCTGTATTGCTTCTATATTAAGGCAAAAGTATTCGCCTTTAAGTATGTCCTTACGGGTAATGATGATAATTTTCCAGCCAAGCTTTAATAATTCTTCTACACCACTGAAATTATCTCCAATAAAATTATCAATAATTAAGATAACCTTTTGATTATGTGTTAATTTACGGGCAATAGCCAACTTTCTGATAAAATATTCATCTGGTTCTTCCTGAGGGCTTTGCATTACTGCATTGATAACAAACTGCCTATCATCAGCAATTGTTTCCTTTAAGGAATGATAAAATTTCAAAGAAATCACAGTATCAAATTTCTGAGAATTATTCGCTAGATAACTTTGTATCAAGGAGCTTTTTCCAATGCCTCCCATTCCTGTAACAAAAAGCAGGCTTTGTCCTGTATTTTCAATCCACTCATTAAGTTTTTGAAGCTCTTTCTCTCTGCCTATAATCGCTTTTGTATAAGATGCATAATAATTGAGAATATATGGAATTGCTGTATCAGCCAGCTTTTCTATTTCTTCAAGCTTTCTGATTACTTGCTGCATATCTTGGTATCTATCCAAATAAAAATTAGCTAATGTATGATGAAAAAAATCCGTTAATTCATAATACATCTTATCCTGAAATGTTTTTGCAGCATATTTAGATTGTTCATAGCTATATTCAGCATATATCCCACAATCTAAAGCTGTCGGGATAGTTCCGAATACAAGATAAAATAAAATTGCACCTACTGCATATATATCTGTATGCTTTCCAACCTTCCTTAGCTTTCCAGTTTGTAATTCTAAAGCCGAAAAACCTTTAGTGTGAGATATTTTATATTCACAATCTTCTGCCCCACTTTTAAATGCAGTTATCGGCACAAGAGAATCAAAGTCAAATAATTGTACAACTTCTTTCGTTCCAGTCAACAAAAAGATATTGTCTGGTTTTAGGTCTAAATATAGATAACCTTTACGATGAACTTTCATAATCACCTTAGCTGTACTTTTCACAACTGCAATACAATCTTTAAGCGATATGAACTTACTATGTGAAAGAGTTTCTCCCTCCTGATAGTTAGTAACAACATAAATGGTGTTATTAAGCTCATAAATATCCACTGTGTTTGATGTAAAATTCGTCAAACCACTTGTGCTAAACAGCTCATTTCCCAAATCAAACGCATGGCACATTTCAACCTTGCGTTTTTCAAAACTATCCCTATCACTTTCATTAGGAAATAGAAAATTATTTTCACATCTTTCAATATCAAGAGCAAAAGGATAACATTCCTTTATTCTAACAGATTTTTTTACTCCTGAATTATTTACATAAGAGGCATCATATACAATACAAGCCGCCCCTCTTGCAAGCTCTTTTTGAATAGTATATACACAAACTCCATTTGAAGAATTATAAAATCTAAGTTCTGTTTTATCTTTTAATGCAACTCTTGTATCCATAGTTTCACATCTCCATTGATATTTCTACTTAGATTTTACAATGCTTTTTTCGTCAAATGGTTTTTTGAGTGCAAGCCACACTATCAGAAGAAGCCCTCAACTCATCTTCTTTTATTATATAAAGCTCTCTCATAAAATAGCGAAATGTTTCCATTGGATATTCATCTTGCATAGCAAAGAGAAAAATCCAATCATAAGGATTTCCAGCATATAAGGTAGGATAACCTGCATCTATAAGGTATTTGTTTATTTCTGCATAGCATCTTTCATTGTCATCATCATCAGCACAATAAACTTTAACATTATTTTTTAATAAGCGTTTTGTCCAATATTCATAAAAGACCAACAAAATAATGGTTTTGCGTACTAGCTCATTAGATTTATGTTCTCCTCTTAGTATAGCCTCCAAGCCTTGCCTGTCTGGAAATGAATCTTCTGCCAAAGGGTGCAATAAATCATTGTTTTTCAAAATAGGTTTTAAAGTTCTATCAGTATCAAGAACAAATAAAGGAGAATTATCATAATCAAAATCATACAATCCCAGTATTTGAAGATAAATATCCCATACAGAACGCTTTTTTGATTCT
>ERZ791579.1608-NODE-1608-length-11875-cov-3.220389_pt1 | contig 11875 bp, 7 predicted proteins | sample MGYA00509968_ERZ791579 | MGnify/ENA primary metagenome ERZ791579 (study PRJEB30046, sample SAMN00791924) | human gut metagenome | study: EMG produced TPA metagenomics assembly of the A metagenome-wide association study of gut microbiota in type 2... | reverse complement strand
CGTGAGAAACAAGCAGACGGAAGCCGTCACCCGTTCGATTCATTCATCTGCGCCAAGACTCCTGCCGGCCGTTGGTTGGATCCGGAAGAACTGACAGGTCCTGCCGTATTCCTGGCTTCTGAGGCTTCTAACGCTGTAAACGGTCATGTTCTTTACGTAGACGGTGGTATCCTGGCTTATATCGGAAAACAGCCGAAATAACGATAACAAGAGATTATTATAAGGTGATAGGGTGGTAAGGAGATTCTTTACCGCCTGTCACCTTATCGTTTTTCTGTTGAATAGTTTACGGTTTACATTTATCCCCTTTCGTTTTTTTACCTGATTCTATCCCCTTATTTGTTGTGTATAATATGAAGAAGATATTTATTTTGGCTGCTATTGCCCTGATGGGTTTTGCCTCTTGTGCTGACAGCAAGCAGTCAATGACGGTTACAGTGACCAATCCTCTGGCGTTGGAGCGCACAGGTGAAATGGTTGAAGTTCCGATGAGTGACGTTACAGCCAAGCTGCAGCTGGCTGATACGGCTCAGATCGTAGTGCTTGGTGAAGATGGCCAGCAAGTACCTTATCAAGTGACGTATGACGAGAAAGTGGTTTTCCCGGCTACGGTGAAAGCAAATGGCACAGCCACTTATACTATCCAATCCGGTACTCCCGACCCGTATAATGTAATTGCCTGCGGCCGCTATTATCCCGAACGTCTGGACGACGTGGCATGGGAGAATGACCTGGGCGGATACCGTGCCTATGGCCCTGCCTTGCAGAAGCGTGGTGAACGTGGTTTCGGCTACGACCTCTTTACGAAGTATAACACTACGGAACCGATTCTTGAAAGTCTTTACGCTGAAGAACTGGATAAGGAAAAGCGTGCCAGAATTGCCGAACTGAAAAAGACAGACCCTAAAGCGGCTGCCGAACTGCAAAATGCCATCTCTTATCACATTGACCACGGCTACGGAATGGATTGTTATGCCGTAGGTCCTACGCTGGGCTGCGGTACAGCCGCTCTGATGGCGGGTGATACGATTATCTATCCTTATTGCTATCGGACACAGGAAATCCTTGATAATGGCCCGCTGCGTTTCACAGTGAAGCTGGAATTTAACCCGTTGACTGTCCGTGGCGATTCTAACGTGGTGGAGACGCGTGTCATCACATTGGATGCCGGTTCGTATCTCAACAAAACCGTTGTTTCGTATACTAACCTGAAAGAAGCGATGCCTGTGACTACCGGAATCGTTCTTCGTGAACCGGACGGTGTGGTTACAGCAGACGCTGCAAACGGCTATATCACCTATGTAGACCCTACAACCGACAGAAGCGGCGGTAACGGTAAGATATTTATCGGCGCTGCATTTCCTTCACTGGTAAAAGAGGCAAAGACCGTTCTTTTCCCGGAAAAGGAGAAGAAGGAGCTGCGCGGTGGAGCTGACGGTCATGTATTGGCAATCAGCGAGTATGAACCGGGCTCGGAATATACTTATTACTGGGGTTCTGCCTGGGATAAGGCTGCTATCAAGACGGTTGATGCGTGGAATGCGTATATGGCTGAGTATGCGCAGAAGGTGCGTACACCGTTGACGGTGACTTACTAAGACGGTAGTTAATAAACTCTGGTACAAGCATTCTAATATGTCACGACAGGTCTTAATATCTGACTTCTCAGGTATTAATACTTGTCGCGTCAGTTATTAATACCTGAGAAGTCAAGTATTAATAGCTGATAACCCAGTTATATAAGGCTCTCCTTATTTCATTCGAAAGGCTGAAATAAGGGGAGTTTTATTGTCGGGTAGAATATGGGTATAACAAGAAAAACGGTTTTATAAGAGATTTCCTAGTGTGAGTACTATATAAACGAATAATGCAGTACTTAAAATGTATATCCTATCACTCCTGACCATCCATTAACGAGGGCTGATTTTTCCATCATGTCTCTTAAGCCTTTGAATTGAGCGCGTATGCATATCATTTGTTTGTTTTTCCGCGAAAGTTTGAAGTTTACTCCCGCATTGGCGTAATAGCCAGGGTAGACACCATCCAGCCATCTCTCGCTCTTATCATTTATCTTTATCTTGGCATTGATCATTCCACTGAAGTCTGCTCCAAGCTCAACAAATGGTCGCGCCATTCCTTTCGGATAGGTATAGCGTATTCCTAACTTACCCGAAAACATTGTTCCGCTATGTTTAAATATAGTGGATGAATTTTCATTATTCAATGATCTTGCAGAGGATGTTATGCGGGAAAAAGACACATCAAAACAACCACTGAGCGAACTCATCCACCGTCTATTGCTGATGGCTAAAGTGACTCCTGCCAGGTAAGATAGTTCGGGTGAGCTATAGAGCCCGATCGGACTACCCGATGGTACATTATATTGAATAACTCCTACATAAGGAGTTATATCTAACTGTATTGAACGTTTATCTTCTTTTGCTTCAAATTCAATGCAATCTTCATTACTGGTACACATTGCATAATGATATTCTTTTGTGATTTTTATCATCTCCTTTCGGCTGAAACGAGCCCGGTCTATTTGGGGAGCCAGGCTTGGGCAGTCTTTGAATGCGTAATGAAGAAGGGGAATATATCGGTCAGTCTGGCCTTTAAACTGTATATTGGTAGCCTGCTTGGACAGTTTGGGCGCATCTATTTTTACAAGGGTATTATTATCTTCAACAAAATAGATTGGTATGTTATCTTCTGTCTCATAGTAGTACAAGCTTTTCATTCCTTGTAGCAAATATTCGAGAAAGACGGGGGTAGAGACACCGTATTTCAATTCTATGTTCTTGGAGACATAGTATTTACCGTCGTCTGTAAAACGGTATCCCAAGATTTCGAAAGGATGATAGGTTACTGGTTCGGTATCATTACCTTGTGATTGAAAGACGCAGCGTTTAGCATTCATCTTATCTGTACGGTAGTCGATTTCTCCATATATTGTGTCTTTCTGAACAGTGATGATAAATCCCGGACGATAGTTGTTTTGTGCGTAAAGTACAGGGATTAATAGTAGGCATGTCTTTAAACATATTAGTCGGAAAAGAATCATTTTCATATGTGTGATTGTTGGTTTAACTTTTTTGTGTGTCCGAAAGATACGAATTAATTTAATAATAACATCATCTTTTGTATTGCTTTTTATATGGAAAAGGATAATGTAAAGGGTGTCCAATGTTGAACACCCTTTATATGAATAATTAATGTAAAGCTAAATCTTATACATGTTAGAGAGACAGACTTAGCTAAGCACGCTTGCCGTCTTATTTGCTTAGTGTAAGAGCGTTGAATTTCTCCAACCATCCTGCACTTCCTGTTCCCGCAGCACCGGAGAATGCCCAGTAGGCAATGCCATTGACTACGTCTCCATCCCAGGAACCATTATCACCAAATACCAATGCAAATTTGCCATTGATGGATGACGGATAAGCAACATATTGTGTTGACATATCCCAACTGACATATCCACCTTCAGACAATGTTACTGTATAGATGTTATATCTCCCAGCGTATGTTCCTAAATTAAGACCTCCCATTGTGAGTAAGGCCTCTCCATTATAGATTAACGGTAGGTCAAAGAAATTGGAAATACCTGACAAGTAGAAGATGGTAGGTTCCTCTTCATCCTGAACTACTTCTATTTCTCCAGCTAGAGTACTATCATCTCCATCAACAAAGGATACTCTCCATTTGCCTGCGATGTCTTTCAATTCATACTCTCCAAGATGATAGTAAATCGTTTTTTTACCTGCGGTAACTTTAACTGCCGCTCCTCGTGGGGTTTTATCAGCACTCGCAGCAACATTAAATGTTATAGTTCTGTTTTCTTCGTCAAGTGTGTATGATAACCAACTTTGGGCTTCGGCGGGTACTTCTATTGAATAAGATGCTGTGGTTGAGAAAGATACTGTAGCAGAACCACCGGCATAAGTAAAAGCATGCCCCAATTCTGATTTATTATACAGAATAACACAGCCACCCTGTGAAACAGGAACCAAAGTGGATGCTTCACCATCTGTTATGGTTACTGCTGCCGTACGTCCGGACATATCATTATTTTCAATGACAGAAACATTTATAATATCTCCATTCACGCTTACGGTACACCAATCTTTATTGGAGGTAGCAGTAATTTCACTTATTGCGTTAACTTTTATTGTACCGGTTCCTCCAGCAGATTCAAATGTGACATTTGAGCTAACAATCTGCAAAGAAGATGTTTCTTTATCGTCGTCGTTACTACATGAGAAGACGAATACGCATAATAATAATGCAAATATGCTTGTTATTTTCTTCATAATATGCTGTTTGTTAATTAATCAACTTTTATCAATGTTACATCTTGGAACATTGTAGAGAATCCATACCAACCGTCTGTTTTTTGATATACCAGCAACATAAGGGTGCAAATAGGATTGTTTACATAAGTGAACTTAATTGTAAGCGGATCTGTATTTGCAATACGTCCTTGGAATACAGCTGAGTCATCTGCATAGAAATTGCCTCCGGGAATTCCTGGATATAATAATACGTTGTAACCTTGATATACGCCAACTGTCTGAGAAGGTACATCAATACAGTCTGTTGTCATATTATAGTTATAGACAAATTCAATAGGAGTACCACTCAAAGCAAAATTCATTGCAAATGATTTTCCTATCATTTTTTGTTTGAGCTCAAGTTGTATACGTTGCCCATTTGCTAATTGTAGTATATAGTTGCCTAAATAGTTGAGATATCCTTCCGGACAATAGAATTCTATTTTTGCATCTACACCTGTATCTGTACAAATATATGTAAGGTTTTCATTATCCCATTTGAAGTTGTTTATTTCTACTCCATTAACTACTAATGGTTCATACATTTTAATGCCTTCCTCTGTATATATGAACGGATATAGACTTACGGTTGTTTCACCGGTTTCGTCTACTTTGGTAACTGAGAAGGCATGCTCTTCCTGTCCCATTTTAGTTATTTCCTGACCATTCACAATTAACTTATAGGTTACATATGAAGCCTGTGAAACGACATTGGCAATATTGGTCAGTTTCTCTTGCCAATTTGTTTCAGCAGGCAGAGGTGTCATGATCAACGTTACTCCATGTTTTTTCCCAGTCAGTACGATCTTTTCTTTTGAAACGCTTCTGAAGACGAACTCATAATCTCCGGCATATCCTGGTGAATTATAACCACTCGGTTCACAGAATTCGTGAATTAATTCATTGTATGAATCAAAACTTAATTCTGTTCCCTGGTATGATTCAACTTTATACAAGGAAGTAGATTCTTCTCCAATTTCGTAATTATCTGTAGCGAAATCTGCAGCCATAATTACATTATTGCCATCAAATCGTGCCAAAACATTGAAGCCACCATATTCTCCGTCTTCTCCTGTATAATACTCGAGTAACCACCCATTGGCTGCGCCCTTTAAAATCTCCTGACATTCGTTGACGGAGGCTATAGCCCGTTGTGCAGAAGATTCATCAAAGATATCATCTTCATTAAACAGACACGATTGCATCATCAGGCAAACGCAAGTCAGTAAGCCATATATTTTAATCTTTCTCATATCCTACAATTATTAAAGCGTACTTAAATCTAATTCGGTAATTTCACTTTGCCGGCGCAAAACAATTTCGCGCAATTTGTCTAAATCAAGTCCCCAGGAATTGAGCATGTAATCAAATACAATCTCAAATTTCTTTTCTATGATCGGTCTTCCTGTTGTGCCGGCACTTGCTAGCATATCTTCCCAAGTACTAGCGTCATTGGTGACATAAATAGCAACCATCTCCGCAAAATCTTCCGTAGCACGGTCCATTGCATAAGGAGAGATAAATCCTTTTTGCAGAGCAACCGACTCAGATACCCTATACCAGCTTGAACCTACGTAGTCGGATTCCGATATACGATCGTATGATGTATCATAGGCTTTTTTCTGATTAAGAATATGTGTAAATTCATGATGCATTGTCTTGAAATAGTACTCATTTAATTGAGCTACACTGAGATTGTTTTTATCTATTTCATTTACACGAAACAGGGTTACTTTCATTCCTCCTTCGGCTTGTCCGAGGATCATACCTGACTCGGTATAAGCAACATTTCCAATGAATTGGAGTAGTTTAGGGACATACGTACGGGTCATGTCAATTCCCCATATTTCGTCATAAGCTTCCATCCATACAAATTTTACAATCTTAGCCAATGTAATTGCGTTGTCATACTTGGCTGGAACCAGATGATATTCTACATCCGTTTCATTGTCATCCAGACGATATTTCACCTGGATATTATAAGTGTAAACATAGTTGTCAAGTAGCCATTTGTCAAACTCGTTGGGCTCATAAACTTCAGTAGGATCAAATATACTGCGTTTGGTATCAATATCATCTTTATTACATGAGCCTAAAAAAACGGCTATAGTAACGATCAATGTATATATTATATATTTTTTCATAACTTATCGATTTTTATTTAGTTCTAGGGTTTGGTTTTAATCCGGCTGAAATAACATCGCTCGGTATCTGTATTGCTCGACGAGGATCATTGGGTTCCAGCTTATCTGTGACGGTAATAGTACCATTATCATTCATTAAACGACGATAGATAGTAATACCGTAGCGTTTAATATCCTGCCAGCGTAACCCTTCATGTAAAGTTGTTAAACGTCGTGCATGAAGTATGCAGTGGATTACATTTTCCTGTGTTTCATTTGTTATAGTAAAGTCGGGGTTCAATTTTTTCTTAACTGTAGATTCAGTAGGAGTGTAATATTCCATGCTTCCGTAGAAATCGTTTATAGATTCTGTGGTAAGCGGGGTAGTAGAACGTGTGTATGCTTCTCGCCATATATTTAAATCAGCAATTGCCTGTGGATACATTTCTTTCATCGCATAAGCTTCTGCACGACAGAGTAATGTTTCATCTGTAGTAAATGCTGCATTGATCATGTGTCCGTTGATTGTTCCGGCTACTGCGTCAACCACTTCTTTATATTGAGTTATTTTCATAACAACGATTTTGGTCGGCAGTGCACTTGAGTTACTCCAAACACCCATATAATAGTCACTTCCCCAAGGACCGACGGAATTGCATGTCTCATTGCCTACTTTCGGTCCATGGGCGTATCTTTCGCCTAGTCCATAAGGTGCATGAACATATCCCCAATAAGAACCTGCACTGACCAATAATAAGTTAGCGCCATTCGTTGCATCTACATAAGCATTTGGCTGAACACTGCCATTTATGTCTAGTGCACCCAAAGATTTCCAGTCGCGTACAGAGGTGGCTGGATTGCTTCCTAATACTTTTGTTGCGTAATCGATCACCTTAGTGTAATTGGATTTATCCGATTTTACATAGTACAAGTAAAAGCGTGCAGCAAAAGCTTGAGCTGCTTTCTTTGTAAAGTGATATTTGGGGACTGCATAAATATCAGTAACCAGATCTAGACCTTCCAATAGATCTTTCTCAATATTTTGGTATACCTCCTCTAGAGTTCCGCGTTGATAATCAGGGCTTACGGTTGTCTCTATCGTTTTCATGTAGGGGATACCCAAGTCTGAACTTGCTTGGCTGCTATAAGCGTTACAAAATATATTGGCAAGTAAAAAATGAGCATAGGCGCGACATACTAGGGCTTCTCCCTTTTCAGCGCTAAGAGAAGCTGGATTTCCTGCGTCTTCAATCACTTTCAAAACCTCGTTGCAGGCAGAGATTGCCATATAGCAAGATTCCCAAAGTGCATGGGGAGAGTCCTGATCTTGTTCTGCAGAGTCTGCCCACTTATAGAGATCTTCTTGCAAACGGTTGAAAGAAGAAAAGCGATTCGGATAAGCATCAGTATTGTCTGATGACATTTCCCCCATCTCACAGATTGCTGTAGTAGGATAGGCGGAAAGTAATATTTTGCCAACATTGTTTTCATTCAGCTCGGTACGATTGTCGGGAAGCTCATCTAAGAAATTAGAACACGATGAGAGCCCTATTGCGAGCGCGGCCACACTGGCCATTATTATGTATTTCTTCATATTCGTTCTTATTTTAAATTATAACCCCAGTCTTAAAGTAATAGTAAATTGGCGGGGAACCGGTGAGGCAACACCACCTGCATTAAAGAATTCCGGGTCCTGACCATTTAGCTTATCATCCGCATAGATTAAGAAAAGGTTGGTGGCTTGGACTTTCAGCGAGAGGTCTGTTAACTTCAATGGGTTGATCCATGCTTTGGGGAAGTCATAAGCCAGTGAGATTTCTTTCAGACGGATAAAATCCCCCTTTGCAATGCGTTCTGTTGAATAATTGTAAGCATTGTAGGCATACTTCAAGTCTTCATTGCTGTCGTACATACGTTTGCTCAAAATAGCAGGAACATTAGTCTTTGCTTCGTCTCCGGGGAGTGTCCATCGATTTTTAAATTCACGAGTCATTGCCGTTAGATCCGAATAATATGCTTTGAATACGGGATTTAAACGGATAACATTTCCAAATGAATAAGTGATAAATAAATTCAAACGGAAACCTTTGTATGAGAACATATTACCCAAACTACCTGTAATGGTAGGATCAGTCGGACCTTCATACTTCAGGAAACCAGTATTTTGGCGTTCCTGGAAATTTATATCGGTACTAGTCGCTTCGCCCTTTTCATTTATAATGACTGGAATACCATCTTTGTCGAGACCTACAAATGGGATAGAGAATAGCCCACGAACCGGATAGCCTTGTTTAGCGAATCCATTACCGGAAATAAGCTCCATCACATTCGCATTTTGTTTCAAATCAGTGACTTCATTTTTTGCATTAGAGAATATAAAGTCGGTGTTCCAGTTGAAATCTTTTGTCTTAATAATGTTAGCGTTTATAGTAGCCTCAAATCCTTTGTTTTCTACAACTCCAATATTACCCCATGTTTGGTTGTAACCGAATGTTCCTGGTAAATCGTATTTTTGTAACAAACCTTCGTTCTTAATAAAGAATCCGTCTAAGGATACGCTGAGCCGATCGTTGAGGAAACTCATATCAATGCCTATGTTAGTTTGTTTTTGGCTCTCCCAAGAAATGGAAGGATTACCGCGCAAACCGGTACCGGAATAGGTTGGAATTCCATCATTAATTGTTGAATAATAAAGAGTGGCATAAACAAAGTCTTCAATGTCTTGATTACCTACTGCACCGTAACCAGCACGTAGTTTTAAGCGATCAAAGATATTCTGATCTTCCATGAACGCCTCATTTGTCATTTCCCATGCTAATGAGAAAGAGGGGAATAGTCCCCAACGATTTCCGTCTGCAAATTTAGAAGAACCGTCATAGCGGAGAGTAGCAGTAGCAAAATAACGTTTATCATAATCATAGTTGGCACGTCCAACAAAAGAAACCAATGTCTTTCCTGTGAAATCGGAACCAATGTAAGTCTTATTTTTTAAAGCAGCCCCGGCCAAGTCTTTGTATGTCAGATCATCACTAGCAAAACGGCTACCTTCTGCTTTTGTGTAGTTAGTGTTAATACGGCTGGTACTTGTGCTAAACAAAGCGTTGATACGGTGTTTGCCGATTGTTTTGTCGTATGTGATAGAGTTATCCCATTGCCAGTTCATATATTCCCAACGTTCATGTTTGGCTTTTGAGTCCCCTTCGTTACCACGGATAGATTCCTGAATTCCGGTAGGAGTATACTCATACCATGCTTGTGTAGAATAATCGATAGCAAAGCTAGTACGGATATTCAAGCCTTCAATTGGATTAATGTTCAGGAAGTTAGAAGATGTGATACGGTTACGAGTACGGTCGCGTATTACTTCCAGCGAGTTGAACGGGTTGTAATCGTTATTGTTTTCTTCCGAGTGTGCTCGATAGAAAAGAGTCAGATAATCTTTATCGTGACGGGTAGCGTCATCTTTGTATGGGTTGTAATTCAATAAAGGGTTTGCCCATAAAGCTTTGTTATAAACGTCATCTGAGGGCATACCGTCTTTTACGTGGTTGAAAGAAGTATTTGTACCTACTTTTAACCAAGATTTAATGTTTGTTTCCGCATTTACACGACCGGAATATCTTGTTTGTTCGGTAGTTTTCACCAGACCTTTTACGTCGGAGTAACCTAAACTAATATAAATGCTGCTATTATCAGTACCTTTAGAGAAACTGATGTTGTGATTCTGTTGGTAGCCAGTCTGTACTACCTGATCCAACCAGTCATAAGATTGTCCGCTACGATAAGTATCGAATTCTTGATCGTGGAAGGCAATGTTTGTCTTCAGCAGTGTATTGTCGATATAGTCCTGACGGTTTCCATCTGGATTATTATACATATAACCATTGGCAAAAGCGTCTAAACGCAAATTAAATAATTCCTGTGCGGACATAGTTTTCGGGCGTTGTGACATTTTGGTGATACCAAACCAACCATCGTAGTTGACTTTGCCTACTCCTTCTTTTCCTTTCTTTGTAGTAATCAGGACAACACCATTCGCACCACGTGAACCATAGAGGGCAGTGGCGGATGCATCTTTCAATACCTGAACGGATGCTACATCGTTTACGTTGATGGAATTGAAACCACCTTGGTCGTTACCCATAACCAGCCCGTCTATTACATAGATCGGAGTACTTCCGGAGTTGATTGTGTTTACACCGCGAATCTTAATACTTGAATCATCGCTCGGTTTGGCGGCTGTATTGATCATCACACCGGCTACACGTCCTTGCAGGGCTTCGTTGATAGTAGTTACGGGTTTTTCTTCCAGCACTTTGGACGAAACTTGTGAGATGGCACCTGTCAGGTCGCTTCTTTTCATGGAAACACCCACTACGACCACCTCTTCCAATGCTTCGGCATTTTCTTTCAGTATGATTTTTAATGAAGTCTGAGAAGCGATTTTTACTTCTTGAGTCAGATAACCTATATAGGAGATAACGAGTGTGGCTCCTTGGGGGGCATTAAGAGAAAAGTTTCCATCAATATCGGTGATAGTACCGTTTGTTGTGCCTTTCTCTGTTACGTTTGCTCCAATAATCGGTTCGGAATTTACGTCTATAACCTTTCCGGTAATAGTCATGTTCTGGGCGAATAGTCCGGGACAACACCCTAACATAGTCAAGATCAAACAAATCAGTTTTACTTGTTTCATGATTATTAGTTTAAGAAATATGTTTTTATTTCAATGCATTGGTTTTTACTTCAACATCCGGTGTTTTTCTATACTTCTATTAGGAATGATAGGATGATACCACCTTTGTTTTGGTATGACAAAGATAGATGCTCGAAATATCATGATAAGGTGTAAACTCGGCAATAATTGTGATTTTTGATGCAACGTTCCTTTTAGGATGCCTTGTGGATGCTCTTTTCTACAAAAGAGTCTTTTTTTGCATCATTCGTAATAACTGAATTATCCTACGAAAATTGTGTATGTTATGTGCGTTAACGGTGAAAAGGAGGAGTTTTAACTTTCCCCTTTCCATTAAAGAAACAAGAATAACGGTCAGTTCATGGTAATACGTAAACTAAGTATGAAATACCCTTATTCTTTAATGGATTCATAACTGGTAATGAGTTTTGGAATATGGACGATATAACTTCCGATGATTAAAACAAGATGTTTTTTCATATAATGGATGATAAATAGTAAGATAATCCATATGAATGATAAGATTATCTATTTCTTTTTTGCTTGTTACCCGCTTATTTTGCACTCTCTCTGTTGTGGGATAATCAAGATTCATGTCTGGGATGCATATAGTTCATATCCGGAGTTAAGTATTCGCTTATTGAAAGAATAAATCATATAATTATTAAATACGATAAAATGGAAGTAAAAAGAAAAATGAGCAAGAGATTAGTCGGCTTGCTTTTGTT
>ERZ791579.1606-NODE-1606-length-11883-cov-5.960856_pt1 | contig 11883 bp, 8 predicted proteins | sample MGYA00509968_ERZ791579 | MGnify/ENA primary metagenome ERZ791579 (study PRJEB30046, sample SAMN00791924) | human gut metagenome | study: EMG produced TPA metagenomics assembly of the A metagenome-wide association study of gut microbiota in type 2... | reverse complement strand
TCCTTCTGACGGGATTCCCATCATCATTCTGGTAGGAAGGTTTGTGATTGCTAAACCAATTTTCATGGCACCTTCTGTCTGCTTCAAGTTACAACCTACCTTTCACTATTAAATACATTTACTTACTATCATTCTGCGATAAGCTCCAATAACACGATTTCTGGACGGTTATTAAATCGAATAGGGATAATACTATTGCCAAGTCCTCTGCAAACAATCATATTTGTGTCACCTTTCGTGTATAAGCCTGCATCATATTTTGGAAACAAGCCTTGATTTGGAGCAACCAAACCACCAATAAATGGTAAACGAAACTGACCACCATGTGCGTGACCGCTTAAAACTAAATCGACACCACAATTTACATAGGTTTCAAACAATTCTGGGCGGTGTGAAAGCAAAATAGTGTAATCGTCTTTATCTCCGATTAGTCCCCGTAATTTCGTATCAACCATAGCAGGAACTTCTCCAAGCATATTCCCTTTAAGCGTAAAGCTTGGGTCGGAAAGTCCGATAAGCGTAACTTTCTCTCCATTATATTCTAACTGCATTGATGCATCTTCAAGCACAACTACCCCCATTGATTCCAGTCCTGTTTTTAGCTCGTCATACTGTGACAGACTGCCTTCGTGATTACCTGTTACATAATATGTGCCTGCAATTTGAGCAGCTTCTTTTGCAAAATCAAGGGCAACATCAATGTCCGTGTGTTCAGCATCAACTAAATCACCCGTTACTACTATGATGTTTGGCTTACATTCTGACAGTATTTGTAACAGTTCTGCATTATTTTCTCCGAATACCGCATTGTGCAAGTCGGATACTTGAGCTATTAGAAAACCATTAAATGCAGCGGGGATGCGATTACTTGAAACAGTCACCGTACTCACCATCAAAGCTGTATTACCCCAGATAGTCCAAATAATCAAAACAAGCAAAACAGCAATCAGTGTACATACAGAAATCAAAGCTTTTTTAGATAATCTTTTTTTCATGATGCCTTTTCTCCTTTTCATTCTAATAGTCTCTCGGAATCTCTAAGCCTGTATTTCTGCGGCTTCTGAGATTCCATTTTTATTTTTTCTCCACCCTTTTTTCAAAAAGTTCTTGACATTTGCCCCTAAAAATGCGGCGCTTCGCACCTCTTGATCAATAAGGCATATCGTTCCGGCTCAGCTGGAACAGACTTTTTGATTTGGAGGTGTGTTTCATTGAAACCTGTTAACATCGGCGGTCATTCCGCCTATCCCATTATAAGCCATGTTTGACGCAAGGTCTATAAAAGTGCGCCACTTTTCATCATTTATTACTTTTCATGTCCGTTCTGGATAATATTTACTTTTCAAGGTTCATCCGACCAATGAATCTTAGTCGGAAGGCTCATGATTCCGAGAGCCTATTCTACTACCCTAAATTAGTCTGTATCTTCAATCTCTCAGAATAGTCTTGGATAAATCTTATTGCTTCATCTTTGGAAAATCCTAATGCAAACATATTACCGAAGTAAGAAAAACAAAGTACCTTTGCTGTATCCTCTCGCTTCTTTACCATTTCTCGAACAGATGGGATTTTTTCGCCTGCTGAAAGTTGTCCACTATAAATCGCACACCTTATTTTTTATAAGTTACAAATAAATATGTTCCACATCGTGAAACACCCATTCATCATAAATCATAGATTTTATCTCCTTTATCACACCAACAGACAATACGATTAAAAAAATTGCCTGATTTACTCATTCGCTTTTTAAGCAGAAAAAGTACAATGAAACTATCAAACGAAAAGGAGATTAAAATATGGCAACATTATTAGAAGCAAATGAAGTAACAAAAATCTATGCTAAAGGACAACGTCCAAGCCTAAATAAAGTATCTTTCAATGTAGCAGAAAGCGAATTTATCGCTATTATGGGTGCTTCTGGCTCTGGAAAGACTACATTGCTTAATGTTCTTTCCACTATTGATACCCCTACAAGTGGCAGCATTGTAATCAATGGTGTTAATTTAAAACAACTGAGCGACACAGGTTCCGCGGATTTCCGCAGGGATAATCTTGGATTTATATTTCAGGAATACTTTTTACTTGACAGCCTTACCATCCGAGAAAACATCTCTGTCCCACTCACTTTACAAAAGCTTCCGCATAAAAAAATCGAAAAAATGGTGCGGAGTTTAGCAGAACGCTTTGGCATTGCCTCTCAGTTAGACAAATATCCAAACGAGCTGTCTGGCGGGCAGAGACAACGAGCATCGGCGGCAAGAGCCATTGTAAAACAGCCAAGTATTTTATTTGCCGATGAACCGACAGGAGCATTGGACTCAAGCTCTGCTACCGAGTTATTAAAAACTTTGAAAGAAGCAAATGAAGAATTGCATACCACTATACTAATGGTCACACATGATGCATACGCTGCAAGTTTTGCTAACCGTATTCTGATTTTCAAAGACGGAAGCATTATACGCGAACTTCTTAAACAGGATGCCGATAGACGAACATTCTATGAAACCATTGCACAGGAAGTAGCCAAATTAGATACGGAAAGATAAGGGGGCAAAATTTATGAATAATTTATCAATGGCACTTAAAAATCTAAAAAAAAATTTTTCATTTTACGCCCTTTACCTGCTTTCTGTATCATTTGTAATTACTGTCTTTTTTGCATTTACTTCATTCTCAATGAATACAGTTATGCTTGAAAAGATATCTGGTAACGGGCGGGTTGAAATGATGTGTAACGTAATTTCTGTATTCCTAATGGCTTTTGTTGTTTTTTATATGTCATATTCCAACCGTTTCTTTTTACGTCGTCGAACAAAAGAACTTGGTGTTTACGCATTATTAGGATATAGAAAAACCACAGTGTTGTCATTGCTGACAACAGAGAATTTACTGATTTGTTTTGGAGCGTTTATAGTAGGAATACTTCTCGGTAGTTTTTTTCATAAAGGCATTGTTTTTGGCATAACCAAGTTACTGGATTTATCTATCAATAATTCAAAAATACCCTTTTTCAATGTCAATGCCATTGCAAAAACAGCTTGCTTTATTTTTGCTATCGTGATTGTATTGATGCTGTCTAACAGCAGGTTTCTTTTCAAGACATCGCTTATGGGATTAGTTAGATTTGAAAAAAGTGCTGAACGAAAAATGAAATTTCATGCTGTTCCTGCCATCGTTGGCTTTTGCTGCATTATTTTGGGGTATGTTCTTGCATTGGATATCCTCAGAGGAGATAAATCTGTTTGGTTTTCGATTGGTTATACCCCCATTGCCATGCTGACACTTGTACTCGTAGTTGTGGGAACAATACTTTTTATTTCATCCTTTCTTCCTTTTGTAGTACACATAAGCAAAAACAACAAACGGAAGTTTTATACAGAAACAAAAATAATTACTTCCCCAAATTTCATATACCGTATGCGTTCAAACTCTAAGACTTTAATCATGCTTACACTGTTATCCGCAGCAACGCTTACCGTCTCCAGCGTTATGGCTTTATCTTTATACTATCCAATAGCTGCTGTGTCACGTATGGCACCGTCAGAAATTGAATGTAGAATTGAAAATGAAAGCGAAATAGATGCAATCAAACAAATTGTAAATGAGCATTCGTCCAAAAATGATGTTTCATTCCTGCAAACGAATATTTATAAAGTTACATCTACTTCCGAACAAGTTCCTTTGGAATATAGTGCAGGAAGCTCGAAAGGTGATTCAGATAACGAAAAAATTCTGCGAAATGCAGGGTTTGAATGTATCTCTTATTCAAACTATATGGCTCTCTTAGAAGCACAAGGGAAAAAAGGGGCTTTGGAACAAATTGGCGAGCTACACGATAGTGAGTGTATTTTAGTAAAATACCAGCCAGCTTCAGACAATGACGAAACGGGTAATGTTTATCCTTTGCTTATAGGTAATGAAGAAATATCTGTAACAGTCATCGCAACTACTTTAGATAATCCCATTTCATTTGCAAATAGCATTGGTACTTTGATTGTAAGTGACGACTTATATGATGCAATAGCAGAAGAAATTAGCCCCGAAACGGAAGTCCTAAGTATAAATGGGCAGTCAATCAAAGATAATGAAGCTCTGTTTCTTGATTTATCCGAATATTTAAATGATAGTCCTTATTTACAGGGAAACTCGCATAGGATACATGAGATATTTTCCCTAAGCAGTTCAACCTTCTTACTGCTTGGATTTCTTGTAATGTTTTTTATCGCAACTGGAAGCATATTATATTTTAATAATCTTTCTGCCATAAGCGATTCGAAGGCTGATTATGAAATCTTAAGAAAAATGGGATACACAGACAGAACGGTGAAAAAAATAATAAAGAAGCAGACGATATCTTTTTTTAGTATTCCGTTTTTATTCGGGTTGGTAGACTGTGTCTTTGCAACATTAGTATACAGGACAGCCCTTATGCAGAACATTCTGAAAGAAAGCCTTATTCTGTATATTCCTACGTTTATCGCTATTCTGCTTACATTTATAATTTATATGATATATTACTGTATGACTGTCCATACTTGCTGTAAAACAGTTCTAAAGAAATAAAAAGCTATATGAAATCATCGAGTTTTATAGCTCGGCGATTTCGTACACTTTATTTGTTCACAGAGAGATAGTATAATTTAATGAGAAAATAGGAAGGAGGCAAAACATGAAGCAAACAATTTTAAAGCTACTGCTTTTTATAAATTCTATTTTACTCATTGCATATATGGGGCTGACCGCTCATGCAGATTTTCATTTAAACACCAGAGGTGTCATTCCCTTATTTTTATCGTCTTTGCTGCTAATAGATGTTACTTATGTAAGTTCCTGCAACATTAGGGAAAATAAAACTATTTCCCTATTTTGTGGTTTATTAGCATTAGAAAGTTGGTATATACTCTTAGCTGCTTCGGGCAACTCCATCACAAACACTATTTTTTTCGCTTTAAGCCCGGTAATATGGTGTGTTTCCATTAAATTCATACTAATGTTTTTGTTCCAAAACAGCGGATACAAATATCAGAAATTAATTAATCTCTGCCTGATGGGAACTTGTATTTTTGCTCTTATTGGCGTATTGGTGTCAAGTAAAATATTTTTCCTTCTCTATTTCATACAATTTATGGCAAGCTGGCTGTGTTTTATTTTTACAGTGATATATCATAGAAAAAGAGTTGCTTTTGTTTTTAAGTCAGAATGGAGGCATATCATTTTTTCCCTTATAGCAGTTATAGTTTTATTCCTTACTTATTATTTTTCAACAATGAGAGTTCCTGAACATCTTTCAAATTTTGGTGTATATATTCCTATACTATTGTTTTGGGTAAGCATCCACGGTATCATACTGAAAGAACAAAACAGCCTTCCATTATCTGCCGTATTCAGTAATCGCCAATTAACATTACTTATATTTTCTGGAGTAATTATTTTTAGCTTGATAGCAATAATCTTAAATGGTGGATATTCTTTGCTTTTTATTATGCTGGATGCCCTGTTTGCGTTTTTATATGTTTGCAATATTGCTTTGGATTTCAATTTCAAGAAAGGACATAATAAGATAATCAAGGAAAGCAAATACCATGTCGCACTACAACAATTACAACGGGAAGAACAATTAAATCTTGAATTTGCAAACTTTCTCCACGATGATATTCTTCAAGACCTGCTTTCTGTAAAAAATATGATGAAAAAAGCAGACCGCCCTGAAGTACAGAAAATTATCACGGAAACTCTCGATAATATGAATACTTATATTCGTGAGCAAATGCAGGATTACCATCCTACGTTGCTTCCAAAACTTACTATAAAGGAAAACTACCAAAACTTGCTTGATGGTATTTCGCAATCTTTTCCGAATCGTAATCTCTGTGTCTCCTTTGATTGTTCAGACTCCTTATTTCTGGTTGAGCCATACAATATCTTTGTGTACCGCCTGCTGAAGGAACTTGTCACGAATGTTTACAAACATTCGACAGGGGAAAAAGCATGGATAACCCTTACGCAGGATAATGGGATTATAATACTGAGTGTGAGTGACAATGGAACTGTTGATGCAGATGTTCTCTCATCTGCTGACAGGTTAAAACATCGAGGACTTGCAATGATTACGGAACGAGTGAATGACATGGATGGCTCTGTAACTATATCTAATAACCATCCACATGGGATTTGCGTACAAACGATATTGCCGATGAAAGGAGATGTTTCTTATCAACATTTTGTTAGTAGATGACCATGCTTTATTTTCTAAAAGTTTGGAGATTGCATTGTCAGATTATTCAGAAATTGAAACCTTTGATAGTATCAATGATGTTTCTCAATTAGACAATTTTATTGTATCTAAGAAACCAGACATCATCCTTATGGATATAAACTTGAAGAATATATCTTCTGAGGATGGTCTGGAATTAGCAAAACAAATACTAAGTTGTTATCCAGAACAAAGGGTTGTAATTCTGTCTGGTTATGATTTGCCCGTATATCGAAGTGAAGGAAGAAAAATAGGAGCAAAAGGATTTGTTAATAAAAATATTGAACCTGAAAAGCTCATATCTATTCTTTCTAAAATAATGCAGGGGATACTTTATTTTGACAGGGAAATTCCATTCATAGAAGGATTGACCGATAGTGAAAAACAAATTATACAGCTTATAGCAGAGGGACAAAAGCGAAAAGACATAGCAAGCACACTTTATATTAGTGAACGTACCTTATCAAATCATTTGCAGCATATATTTGAAAAACTTGATGTTACATCAGCGGTTGAAGCCGTGACAAAAGCGATTCAACTCGGATACATCCCGCCAATATGTTAATTAAGAGCCGATGATCTTGTGAAACAGTTTACAATTGCATCGGCTCTTCGTCTTCTTTGATGATTGTCACACACAAACCATATATATTATTCTAACTTTTCCTCCTTTCTGACCACAGAGTAGTATATAAAATAGATGTTTTACACCCACGGAACGTAGAAAATGGTGAATATGTGCGGATTCGAGAACGTCCACAAAAATATGCGCATCTTAGGTCTGATATGTATCATCTTCGTTTTAATCATCAGTGTACTGGCATTTATCACAATTGCAATCAGTGTCAGACCTCTGTTATATGTCGAAGATGCAATTATCCAGCTTAGCAATTTAAAACTTGAAAAAAGCAAACGTCTTACGCCTTGGATCAATACCAAGAGTGAAATTGGAAAAATTGCAACTGCAATGAATTCTTTATATGATGCACTCAGTGGCATCATTGCCACTTTATCTGACTGTTCAACATCACTTAGCAGCTCTGCGACCGCAATGCAACATTCTTCAGAAACACTGCTTAGTTGTGTGGCAGACAACTCAAAATCCACGCAGACATTTGCAAAACATTCAGAAGATATTAACGCTACTGTAAACGATGTAGGACAGCAGATTTCCGAAATGACAACGGTTGTTTCTGATATCGAAGAACGTATCCGTCAGGGTAATGTCCACAGCAGCGAGTTACTTCAAAAAGTGGAAAAAATGCAGACCTTAGCTAATAATTCCATGGTAAATACAAATACCCAGATTGCAGAAAATCAAAAAGCTATCGAAAATGCAATGGAAAAATTACAATCATTAATGCGAATTGATGAAATGGCATCTCAAATTTTAGACATTACAAGCCAGACAAACCTTCTGTCCTTAAATGCTTCTATTGAAGCTGCAAGAGTTGGAGATGCTGGAAAAGGATTTGCTGTAGTTGCAGGCGAAATCGGTAACCTCGCATCTAATTCATCCAAAACAGCCACAGATATTCAGGCTATCTGTAATGAAACTAAAAACAATATATCACATGTCAAAAATTGTTTCGATCAGATTATCTTCTTCCTGCAAAATGACGTCCAGACACAGTTTACAAAATTGGTTCAGGAAACCCAGGATTACTACCAATCCATTCAGGAAATTCAGGTTATTATATCCGAAATTGCAGAAGAGTCTGAAACCTTTGTCAACACAGTACAAAATATTCAAAACCAGATCCATGCTATTTCAGATGTTCCTGATTCCGACCATATCAGCAGTCAGGATATCTTAGAAAAGGCAAGACAAACAGAAGAAACGACACAGGAAATGTCCGTTATCGTAAATCATAACAAAGAAAATGCGTTGGAAATTAATAATATTGTAGAACGCTTTTCCTGAAAAAATAATTAATATCATATGCCAAAATAGATGTACATCCACCTGTTCAAGTGATCGTACATCTATTTTTATGTGTCAATTTTTTTCCTGCTATGCTTTGGCATCAAAGCTACTCTGCATATCTACCACGTTTACCATTTCTTCGCCTGCCATCGGAATCCCTCTCTTGGCATTTCCCCATGCCTCGTTATAGATCATGCACATTTCCGTCTGTCTGGCGGCCTCTGCATTAGTCGTATACATCGTCCACCCATTATTGGAATAAGTCGCCACCATCTCCCCGTTTTTATCGTAAAACTCTATGTAATCGCTGTTGCCTGACGGCAGTTTCTGATATTTCACTTTCCCTTCAAGCAGTGTTGCCACAAAATCTATTGGCTTCAGCACATTCTGTCTGTTCCTTGAAATAGCTTTCAGCCCGGAAGTAATAATCCCTTTTCTGTCCGGGGACACTTCCGATGTGTAGCTTTTCATCAGCCTATTAAATCCTTCGGATTTGTTTTGGAACTGCCCTTTTTCAAAATCCTCATAAGCTTGTTCCCTGATCTGCTTCCGGTATTCTTTATCACTGACACCGCTTTTCTTTTTAGAGAAAATATATTTGTCATTGAAGTCCGGCAGATGGATGCCGCCTATACTGCCTGTTCCAGAAAAGAACCTTTGTTGTAATGAACCATTGGACGAATTAACTTGCATTATACCACCCTCTCCTGTAAATTTCCTAGTCTATTCAATATTTGATACATCTGGCTATTGCCAAACATATAACTTTGCAAAACAAGCGGTCTCTCTGCCCGTCTGTTTTCTCGGTACAGCTTCATATAGGCATCCTTAGCCTGATAAAAGCTGTCCTCCAATTCTTCCATCTCCTCTGTTGGCATTTCAGGAATATTCCCCTGAATGACCTGCCCCTGGGCTGTTATTCTGGCACAGGATTTCTGCCATGCCACTTCCTGCTCAAATTGTATATCCAGCCACTCTATCTCATCTTCTTTTGTCAGCGGCGTCCCATCTACCTTATAATACTGTTCATTTTCATAGCGCTGTTCAATTTCAGAATACAGCCTTGCATAACTCAGCCCACAAGCATTCACAACATCCGAATAGCCATACTGCCCTTTTTCTTCCCTGATTTCCTTTAATATTCCAGCTCTCATATCGCTGAGTGATGCCGCCGACTGCACCACTGTATGCTTAATTTTATCCATTAAGATTTCCCTGTTTTTCGATAATTGGGAAACTTCTAAGGAATCCCTATGAAATACTTTCTGGTATTCACTTTGACTTCCCTGAGATTTCAAACATTCTCTATTAGGTTTAAAGCCATCCTGCAAATGTACAGGATAATTGGAAATACTAATTGACATACATTTTTCTCCTCGTATGATTGACCATTTACTAATCCTGCCATTTTAGACAGTCCACTCATTACAGTTGTTCTTGCAGACAAAATCAAACATCATGAATACATACGAAGTCTGAAACCACTCATTGCTTAGGTCTTACCAACTTTATAAAGCCTATGGCTTATTAAAGTACGCCTAAAACTGGTAGTTATCCACTTCTTATCTTAGAATTCATGCTCTGCACGAATTCTTCCCCGTTTAGTTCGAGATTGCGAACGAGCATCGCGAGTTTCGCAATTACCTAATTTGAAATAATTAGTGAAATATATGCCACATAAAACCAATTTACTATATCCTTGTATCCACTGACACCTGTGCCAGTGAACTGCCTGATTTCTTTAAATTAGCTTCCACGGATTCTCTTGTGATACCGTCTAATGTCCCAGATGAGACTGGCTTCCCTATTTCCCAACCTGGATCAGCAGCTTTTGCTGCGGATATAAATGCCTGCCGATATGCACGCTCATACTGCTGCATAGTATATCCCGCTGCTAATCGGTCATTTTTCTGTACCTTGCGATACATATTTGTATATACATCTGATCGTTTTGTCGTATCTCCATTCAGGACGCCATTTTCTTGCAAAAATTCCTTTTTCGTTTGCTCAAACATTTCATCTTTGCTGCTTTCCGGAATGGAAATAATACGTTTTTGACTACTTGCATTTTCATCTGTTAGCAAAAGACCTGCTAATCCCGTTGTTGGATCAATGTAATCTCCATCTTTGTCGTAACTTTTCATCAAATTTTTAATGCTCTGGATATTTGTGTACATTGACCCATTTGCATTTGACATCATCTGCTTTATTGCAGCCTTATATTGGGCACTGTTCGTATCAATACCCGCCGCTTTTAACTGCGACTGTATAGAGCTGCTGTTTAACTGCGACAGCTGAAAGCTACCTATTGCACTTGTACTTTTTGTGCCTTTTGTTCCAAACATTTGCTGAAACAAAAATCCATAATCTGTGATTTTTGACATAAACTCGCCCTCCTTAATAGAATAATTTGATAGGCGTTTGTGAAACGCCACAAGCCTCATAAATACGGCATTTTTTAACTACAAAAAAACAAATAACCCCTCACCGGATATGGTATAATAGAGTTGACCAGAAACTATAAACCATACATCCAAGAAAGGAGTTATTCTGACATCTATGATACCATATAAACAGCTTTCTTTGGCAGATATTTTTTCAGATTGCCAAAATAAATTTGAAAATGACAAACCTGTATTTCTATCTCTATTAGAAAACCACATCGATATTGATGAGATTATTCCGATTTCTTTTCGAAATCATTTCTATGCATCAACGGGCAGAGCCCGTAAATACCCTTTAAACGCTTTGCTATGGGCTTTGATTATTCAGCGTATTTTTTCTATTCCCACAGACCAGCTTCTTTTAACTTTTCTTGCTTATTCAAAACCGCTGCGTGAATTCTGTGGCTTCACCAAAGTTCCGGATGCTTCTAAAATCACCCGCTTCAAACAGGACTTTATTGATGACCTTCAGCTTGTTTTTGATAACCTTGTTGATTTAACCGAACCAGTCTGTCATGCTATTGATTCTGCCAAAGCGGATATGACTATCTTTGATTCTTCTGGTATTGAGGCTTTCGTTGCTGAAAATAATCCGAAATACGCAAATCGTATTATCAAGCAGCTCAAAGCTTATGCCAAAGCTAACAACTTTGATAAGAATTATGATCCTTACAAAGCAGCTTATGGTTCTATGCCAACACACGCTTCCGCAAATCCTGAAATTAAGCAGTTATACATTAATGGTCATTTTTGCTATGTCTTCAAGTTTGGCATTGTCACCAATGGTCTTGGCATCATCCGGCATATATCTTTTTATAACAAAAACTTTATGATCTCACATCCTGAAATCGTGGTAGAAAAGAAATCTGATTCTCCTGATGAAGATAAGTGCGTTCATGATGCTAAATTACTCATTCCTACACTAAAAGACTTCTTTGTGAAGCATCCGCTTATTAATCCCAAAACATTTCTTGGTGATGCAGCGTTTGACTCATTCCAATGGATTACTTGGTTTGATAATGATACACCATTCATTACACTATACCTCACTGCCTGTCGCGGTTTCCGTCATAACATTTGCGTCATAAGCATTGGAAGCCATCGCCATCTGCCTCTTACTGCTCCATGCCTTTGTCAGCCTGCTCCTCTCCAATTCCTGCTTTGCAATCTTTTCTTCCAACGCCTCCTGCTGAAATTCCTTCATCTGCGCCCGCTTTTCCAAATATTCTTCCAGCAGTTCCTTCTGCCTTGCCTTTTTC
>ERZ791579.1603-NODE-1603-length-11909-cov-5.126877_pt1 | contig 11909 bp, 16 predicted proteins | sample MGYA00509968_ERZ791579 | MGnify/ENA primary metagenome ERZ791579 (study PRJEB30046, sample SAMN00791924) | human gut metagenome | study: EMG produced TPA metagenomics assembly of the A metagenome-wide association study of gut microbiota in type 2... | reverse complement strand
TCTTTATTTGAAAATTATAAAATTTTATTATATAATATATATAGAAAGTAAAAAAATAAAAGGTTATGAAAATAACCGTTCTATGAAAAAAGGAGAATTGATAATGAATAGTTTTTTAAATGGTTTAAAAAATGAAACAAATTTTACAAGAACAGATAATGGAGCATTAGCTCATAAAACTACTTGTTCTTATGTTTATGATTTATTTGCATTAGGCGGAGCTTATCGCCAAAGAACAGAAAATGATTGTATTTTATTATTTAAAAATGCATTAGAAGAAAATGAATCTTTAGCATTAAAATGCTTATTTTATCTTGCAGATTGTAGAGGCGGACAGGGAGAAAGAAGATTTTTCAGAGTTTGTTTTAACTGGTTAGCAAAAGAAAAACCAGAAGTAGCAAAAAGAAATTTAGAATTAATTCCTACTTACCGCAGATGGGATGATGTTTTTTATTCAACAATTGGAACGCCTATTGAAGAAGATGCACTATATTTTATTAAAAAGCAGTTAGCTCTTGATGTTCAGTGTAAAACTCCTTCATTATTAGCAAAGTGGCTTCCTTCAGAAAATGCTTCATCAAAAGAAACAAAAAAGGCGGCAGATGTTATTAGAAGATATTTAGGTATGACTCATAGACAGTATAGATTAACTCTTTCCGCATTAAGAAAGAAGATTAATGTCCTTGAAAGATTAATGTCAGCAAATGAATGGGATAAGATTGAGTTCGATAAAATTCCATCAAAAGCAGGATTAATTTATAAGAACGCTTTTGCTAGACGTGACATTATTGCTAAAAAGTATGAAACTTTTGCAAAAGATAAAAAAACAAAAGTAAACGCTCAAACTTTATATCCATATGAGGTAGTAAACAAAGCAAGAAATACTCATAGTAATGATGAAACTGGTATTGCTATGGTTGAAAAATATTGGGATAATTTACCAGATTATTTCAATGGAGATAAGAGTAATATCTTATGTGTAGTAGATACATCAGGTTCAATGACATGGAGTAATAGAAATAGTGTTGTACCTATTGATGTAGCTATCTCATTAGGAATGTACACAGCAGAAAGAAATAATGGACCATTTAAAAATAACTATATTAGTTTTTCTAGTAAGCCACAGTTAGTTGAATTTAAGGGTGTAGACTTTGTTGATAAAGTAAAAAGATGTTATATGACAAATTTATGTGAGAACACAAATATCAATGCAACTTTTGATTTATTAAAGAAAATTGCTTTAAACCCTTCAACAAAAGCGGAAGATATACCAGAAACAATTGTGATTATTTCAGATATGCAGATTGATTCGGGAACAGGTTCAAATTGGGGTTATGGTTCAACTAAAAAATGGACAGTTGACAATGCAGCAACTGAAATGGAAAAGATTAGAAGAGATTGGGAGATGTGTGGATTGAAATGTCCAAAACTTGTATATTGGAATGTAAATGTATCAAATGATACTATCTTAGACAAAGGTCCAGATGTTTCATTCGTTAGTGGTTGCTCTCCTGTTATTTTTGAACAGGTTATCAAGGGCGTAACCGGATACGATTTAATGTTAGATAAATTAATGAGTAAAAGATATGCGGAGGTTGAATAAATGGGAAAGAAAATAAGTAAAATAATTGCTCTCATTACAAGTCTTATCCTAGTAGCTTGTCTAATAGGAGGCTGTAATGAAGCTGAAAGAGTTAATAATAATATTACTGAAGAAGCACAAAATTTCAATGTATACAGAAGAGTTACAGTTATTAACTGTATAAAAGGTGATACATTATTCTCGATTGAAGGCAGAATGAATATTGAGGCTGATACAGAAGATAATCAATTAGAGATTATTGTAGAGCTACAAGATAGTAAGACAAAGAAAACTTACTATAAAAAACACTTTATTGGTTTATCAGATAATGTAACTTATACAGTAGAAGATGTATCAGGAAGTGAAGTTAGCAAATATCATTATGAAATAAATTACAATCCTAATATGTGGATACCTTTCTCATTAGATTATAAAGATTAAAAAATAAAATAAAAATAAGGCGATTATTTTAATTAATAATCGCCTTATTTTTTTATGCCTAAATTAAAGTTGCGGGAATCTGCTTGGAGCGTTGACGCCCGCCTTTCAGATTTAAAATAGACTTTAGATTTTTTTATTTTGAAATTTGCTTTTTAAACTCATTCCATTTTCTATTCTGAACTCCAATCATTCTTACAGGACATTCTTTACCTGTAACATCCCAATGTCTAATGATTGTTTTAGCATTTTTACAATACTTTTGAATATAGTTCTTAATTAACCATTTAACTGCATCAATCTGTTTCTGTGAAGGCTCTTTATCAGCAATATCACATAATTCAATACTTACTGAATTAAAATTTGTGCATTTATTATAATAAGAACCACCTTTTGTTCCTGGATATTTACTACCACCAACAGCCCAAGCCGTTCTGTTTAATGGAATTGATTTGTAAATTTTTCCCTCTCTATCAACAAAGAAATGAGCACCAGCTTCTCTTTTATTTGAAGTTGCGAAATATGCTGCATTATTCTTTGCTGTATCATTTTTATTACCAGTATAATGAATAACAATATATTTAACATTTTTTCTTGCTCTTTTTACTGGTGAATAACTAATAGCTTTTGCTATTTTTTTATGAATTTTATATTTTGCCATATATTTTTTGTTCTCCTTTCAAAATAATTATTATTATTTTTAAAACCTATAGAATAATTTATATAAAATATTCTTATGTTTAATTTTTATTTTCAGCTACATTTATTTTATTTAATTCTTCAGTTATCTTAGAAGATATTTCATTATCAAGAAGTTCTTGAATACGAGTATTCAGATACTTCATCGTGATAATATGCCTATCACTACTTGGATTATAATCTGCATCCATCATACCAGAAACAGATGTAACAAATGTAGGGATTGTAGTTAATGCACTGAAATTACCTGATTCATCTTCTACAAAAGACCTAACTTCAATAGTTGGAATAGACTTAGTACTACTTTCATTTAATTTACCAGTAATATTATACAATGTGATTGTCCATTTTTCTGAAGATTTAATAAAATATAACAGATGCATCTCACCGAGTGATGATAAATTCAAAGTGACGCCTTGTTTACTCTTATGTCCTATGAAAAATTGACAAGGGATTTGAGGCATTACAATGAACCATCTATTGCATGTTGTAAAATCATTATAACCATCTCCTAAGAAGTATTTGAATATATTTACAGGTTCATCAGACTCTTGTATATCATCTAATGTCCATACTGGAATATTTTTTAGACTACTTGAATTAATAGTACCTCCAACAGTTAAGTTATTTTGTATAGTAGCATTACCATCTTTATCTACTTCAAAAGCATTACTTCTTGTAATTACGCTAGAAGAAGATTGGTTACCATTACCAACTACAAACATTGCATCTTTTTTTTCATTAAAAGTACCAATAGTTAAAGAACCTATTTCTTTACTGCCAAGTAAATTATCTCCTAATACGGATGCTGTTTTTCCATTTGCAACATTAGATACACCTGAAATAAGACTATATTCTGCATTTCTCATATCATAACTTGCACTTGTGCTATTATGATGTGAACCAAATATAGTTTGACCTAATGCATAAGCCTTATTATATGTACCTGACACTAAGCAATGATTATTATAAGCATTATTACTTGCACCTGACACAATAGAGTTTGAACCATTTATATAATTATTATCTCCTATAACAAATATATTTGCTGACTCATTTTTAATACCGTTATAATTACCTATAATAATACTTTCTGTAACTGCAGAATCTCGGATATAATTTAATGTATTATTATGACCTAATATCATTACCCCATTAGTACCAGTTTCATATAAAAAAGGATTTTCTTCAGCATTTTTGTAACCAATATTTAAAAAGTAAGCATTTTTTGATACATCTAAAGTCTGAAAATTTCCACCATATATATTTGCACCATTTCTTACTATTAAGCTTGATACATCTACTAAACTAGTAGTGTTTATTGGAGTATGAATATAAGTAGTATCACTCCCATCAATAACAACCTTGCCTTGTAGTGTTAGAGGCATGTCATTAGCATTAATCGTAATTCCCTCTCTAGCTGGACCAGCAGTTACTAAATTAATGCGTGCAGTAGTTAAATTAATCCTTGATGATGGAGATATAGTAACTGTATCTCCTGCAATATTAGTAGCTGTACTAGCTAAAATTGTTGTTGGTTTACTAACTTCAAAATTACCTTCTCCATTAACAGAAGTAATCCCCGAACCAGTAATACTTGTATTATTACTATTTATAGCCGTCATATCTCCAACAAAAGTAGTTGTATTAAATGTATTATCTTTCTTTTTGATTAAACCTAAATCAGTATCTGTTGCTTCACGGTTTACACCTAATGAATCCCATGATTCTCCATTCCATCCATAATTTTGTCCGCCTTCGCTCTTTACATCATACGTATCTCCAACTTTATTATTTGTTAGCGGTAAATCTGCTATTGTATCTACGCTACCTTTATAATTATAAACTGAAGTTAATGCTTCATCAATTTTTTCAGCAGTATTTTTTAAGCATAAGGCGTAAGTTTCTGGACTAAAAGCCATTGTATCTCCTCCTTTTTCATTATAATTTAACCCACTCTTGTTTTGTATTTAACATATATACAGAAGTTGGATTTACTACGATGCATGTACTACCAGGTTGTACGTCTACTGGTAAATCTTTTATATCAGTTTCATCGTCAGCTACATATGAATTTACTCCATATGAAGTATTATTTCTATTACTTGTTAAAGCTATTGCCATATTTATTTTCCTCCTTCTTACATTCTATAAAAAATATAAAACTTTATTTTTTAATATTAATTGATATTGTCCTTTATTGAATTTTTATTAAAATTTTGATATAATATTATTAAAGAAAAAATGAAAAGAAAGAGAGATGATTAGAATGAATAAAACTTATTGCATTACAGATTTGCATGGTCAATATCAATTATGGGAAAAAATTAAATCTTATATTGATGCAACTGATACACTATATTTTTTAGGCGATGCAATAGATAGAGGACCTAATGGTTTAAAAATTATGTTAGAATTATTAGAAATGCCTAACGTAATTTATTTAAAAGGTAATCACGAAAACTTTTTTGTAGAGGGAGCTATAGCTAGCCTTAATGGTTTTAACCCACCTTTATGGGTACATTCAAATGGCGGGTATACCACAGTGGAAGAAATTCGTACTAAATGGAATAAAGATAATCCCACAGACGTAACAGAATTAAGTAAAATTGTTGAAAAGGCTAAAAATTTACCTTATAAAGCTGAATATATTAATAAAAAAGGACAAAAAATCAGATTAAGTCATTCTGGATATTGGGATTATTTAGATGCAAATGATAATTATTGCTGGGATAGAAAGCATATCTTAGAATCTTGGGATTATGAAGATAATTCTTTTATAGTACATGGACATACACCTAGCTGTAATGTTATACAAAAAATTTATAATAATAAAGCATTGTTTGCTGATACTACTCAAGAAAGAGGGAAAATAATTGGTGAAGGTCAACAATTATTAGCTGATTGGAATAAAGAACCTTTTATTTACAAATATGCTAATAATCATAAAATTGCTTTAGATTTAGGCTCTTTTATTACAAATAAAATTGCTTTATTTAATTTAGATACATTAACAGTTGAAACTTATTTTACAGGAGATAACAATGACTAATAAATCAATTATGAAGAAATTACAAAAACATTTAGATTATGCTAAACAAATCTTTAATGAAGATAAAATTGTTGGTGTATTTTTATATGGTTCTCAAAACTATAATTTATCTACACCAACAAGTGATGTAGATAGTATCTTAGTAATCTTACCAAGTTTTGACGATTTATTATTTAATAAAACTTGGTATTCTAAAGAATTATACCTTGAAGATGAACATATTGTAGTAAAAGATATTAGATGCTATCGAGAAGAATTATTAAAACAAAATATAAACTATTTAGAAACTTTATTTGGAGAATCTTATATTTTAAATAATAAATATAAAGATTTGTTTAAAATGTATTTTTTTGACAATAAAGACCTAATTGGAAATTATAATAATTATAAAATGAAAAAGGCGGTTGCAGGACAACTTTATAATACATTAAAACAAGCTAAAAACAACAATGAAAAAGAAGATAAAAAATTAGCAAATTGTTTTAGATTAAGAAAAACACTAGATAAAATTGGAGAACCTTCTTTAGAAAACATTATTGCCTTAACAGAGAAAGAAGATATTAAATATGCTATGTCTTTAAAAACAGGAAAAGTAGACCAAGAGACAAAAGATTTAGAATATAAATTATGTGAAGATGCGGTCGCGGCGGTCTTTGCAGAAACAGATACAGAAGATATTTCTTCATCAGCTGCCTTAGAAGTAATTAATAGAGGCGTTGCCGCAATTATGAAACTCTCTCTTATTGAAAGTGAGGATAAACCTTTAACTAAAGAAGAATTTTTTAAGCAATTAACGCATGCAGAAGAAAGAGCTTTTATGTCAATTATTGACTCTATTGGTAGTGAGGGTAATATTACAATTTCTAAATTAGTAGACAAATATGGCATTTCCCGCCCAGTTTATAATAATTTAATTAAAAAAATGAAAGAAAATAAAGTGGCAGAAGTGTTAAATATGGGAATGAAAGGTACTTATATTAAAATTATTAATCCACTATTGGAGGTGCATAATGTTTAAAAGAAAGAAAACTTTATTTTTTAAAAAGCAGTTAGAATATACATCTAATGGCAATTGTAAAATTACAAAAGATATATATTATTTTTCTTATATACAAAAATCTGCAATAAAAGCAAATGTTGAAATTCTTGATATTAAATTAGTAGATTTTGGTACATGTTATATAAAAACTAAATACAAACAAAAATCAGAATATAACACATTTTGTGCATATCTTATGGAAGCAATTGGAGAAGATATTAAATCAATAGTTTTTTAATTGATATTTCATAAAAAATATTATATAATATAATTATAAAAGATATAAAGAAAAGAGGTATTAGATAATGAAGAATATTTTTAAAAATTTTGATTTTGGAACAGTGAGTGGGCATTTAAGCCATTTAGGAATCGCTATTAAAAACAAAATGGGCGAAATGGTATCATATGATACTGATAAAGATGAAATCGTAAATGTAGATTTAATTGATATAGATGCTAAAGGTATGATTTTTAAAATGCCTTGTGCTATTAAAGATATTGAAAAAGGCGATATTATTATTCATAATGGCGTACCTGTATTTGTAATAGATGATTATCCAAATGCAAGTCATATTCAGGTTATTGATGTTGCTGCAGGAGAAAAGAAAACTATTCTTCCTACAAAATCTATGTTTGGATTTGATTTTGTAACAAAAATGGTATCAATGATTGATTTTACAGGTATGGGTGCATCTGAAGATAATCCATTTGGTAATCTTATACCTCTTATGTTGATGTGCGGTGATGGCGGTTTAAAGGAGAACCTTATTCCGATGATGTTTTTAATGAACCAGACTAATGGAGAAAATCAGGGAACTTCCGCATTTGATATGAGTAATCCTTTACTTTTGATGGCTTTAATGCAAGATAAAGGAGGAAGCGAAAGCAATGATTTTTTTACAATGATGCTTCTCAGCCAGATGATGAAGTCGAAATAGAACTAAAAAAATCAGATAATTTTGACCCGCATATACCAGACTTTTCTGCAGTTCAAGAGGAGGGTTATATTATTGAAAAGGGACATTCAGTAAATTTACGCACTCAAAATTTTATAAATTATTATGATGAAAATGGTTATTTTCCTAATGTAATCATTACTAATAGAGTAAGACTTAGCAAAAGACCTAAATATCATGATATGAAAAGGTATGAGGATTATATTATTTTTGACCCTCAAGATAAACAGTTTAGCTGTTCGGTTGAATCTATTATTCCATCTGAAGATACTAAATCATATTATGCTTATGTAAAAATTTGTATATATAACCCTACTACTACAACAGAATTTTTAAACGGATATATTAGCCTTAATTCAGATGCTATTTATTAATATTTCAATTTTATAGATAAAGAAGTAGAATATTTTCTACTTCTTTATTTTTTTATAAAAATTTGTTATAATATTATTATAAAATAAAAAAGAAAGGCGTTTTTATTTATGACTAATAATGATTTCTTAAAGATTTTTCAAGATTGTGACTTTACAGATATAGGACTTGATGAGCAGGGAAGAATGAATTATATAAATGAAAAAATATTTGAAAAACTGAATATTCCTAAAGGAGTAGATTATGAACATTATTGTGGAGCTAGTAAATTAGTATTTATATTTTGGGATTCAAAAGAGAAGAATACAACGGTCATTAAAATTCCATTTCAAGGAGAATATCATTATATTTATGATACTGAATCAGAAGATTATGACAAACTAACATTTGAACGCTTTAGCGGAAGTGATACTGATAATGGATGGGATTATTGTGAAAAAGAAGTTGAAAATTATAAAATTGCTGAAAAAGAAGGTTTATCTTTTCTTTTTGCTAAAACTGAATTTATTGGAACAGTAAATAAATATCCTATTTACAAACAAGAATATGTAGAATATACAAATGCAGATGATAAAACTTATGACTCCAAAGAGATTAATAAAAAAACTGGTACTATTTGTGAAGAAAAGAACTTTTTCAATATAGAAGAAAACTGGTTGAGAGGTGTTTGCCTTTATTATGGCGGTGATATATTAGAAAAATTAATTGATTTTATTACAGATAATTGTATTTATGATTTACATGAAGCGAATATAGGATATAATAATGGAGCACCTATTATTTTTGATTACAGTGACTTCAACTCTTAAAGAAAGGGGAGATAATTATGGCAAAAGATAGAGAAATTACTTGTATACATTACAAATATGAAGGATGTTGTGACTTAGGTCATGAAGGAACCTTTCGTAAAGCGTGCCAAAAATGCAAACAATACAAAGCGTTAAAAGGCGGGAAGCCAGCACGCCGCAATTTAAAGAAAAAAAAGAGAGAAAAATTTGAAAAAGATAGGAGGAATTGGGTATAATGATTACATCTTTTGAAGGAAAATATAGTTTTTTATCAAATTTTTATGCGTGTCAGACAGAATATCATAATGTAAAATATCCTACTTCTGAACATGCATATCAGGCTGCAAAAACAAGTAACCCAATACAGAGAGAGGCAATTAAAAATGCAGACACTCCAGATGACGCAAAACGATTGGGAAGAAGAGTAGAGATAAAAAGCAATTGGGATGAAATAAAAGATGAAGTAATGTATGAAATTGTTTCAAATAAATTTAAAAATAAAAGGATGCAGGCTAAATTATTAGCAACAGAGAATGAACAATTAGTAGAAGGCAACTATTGGCATGATAATCATTTTGGTTCTTGTTATTGTGAAAAATGTTTACAATTACCAAAAGAAAATGTTTTAGGTAAAATTTTAATGAGAGTTAGAGAAGAATTAAAAGAAGCATAATATGTAGGACTTTTATGACATCATAAAAGTCCTTTTTGTTTTTTTTATAAAAAATATTATATAATATTTATATAAGATAAAGAAAGGGAGTGTTGTTTATGATATATAAATATAAAAAGAAACTTCAAAGAAAAATGAATCGAGATATTAAAAGAGTAAACCAGGCTATTAGAGAAGATGATTTATGGAAAGGCAGATTTGAAATCCGTCAGATAAGAGATAGTTATTGTTCTTTTAAAGATGGAAGTGGCGGTATCTTAACAGTAAAAATTAGAATGATAGATAAAAAGTCTAGAAAGTGGGCAGATTGTACTCTTACTTATTCACATCATTTTAATCTTAGTCATCTTTTAGATGCTTTAAATTATTTTATTGTAGAATATATTGATGTTTGGGCTAATGAAACAAGAGATTCAATTTATAGTAGAGAAGATTTTTGTAATATAAAAGGAGATTATTATTTAGATAAACCAACTGATTGGGAACATTTTATTCAATCAAGATATTAAAATAAGGAGATAAAAATATGTTTGGAATGGGAATGGGATTTGATTTATACGCAATGGATAAAGAAGGAGTTTTTGATTCAGAAAGAGAAAAGGCTATCAAAAGTGCAATAGCTGAATTTAAAAGAAAGAAGAATGCGGGAACGCTCTCTAACGCAGATATAAATCCAGTTTTAAGTAAGTTTGGGCTGTCATTAGAAGAATTATCAGATGCCGAGGCTGACTTAATACAGAAAGAAGTAATGGGAAGATTTTAAGGCATTAAAAAGTCAGCTTGAAATTTATAAAAATTTTTAGTATAATATATATATAAGATAAAGAAAGAAATATAGTTAAAGAAAAGGAGAAATGTATTATGGCAAACACAGAAAAGAAAGTAACAAGAAAAGAAATGTTAGAAGCAATTAAGGAAGTAGTTTTAGCAGCTGCCGCTTATGATGAGCAGGAAGCACAGGTTGAGTTCATTGATAAGGAAATCGCCGCAACTATTAAGAAAGCTGAAAAGGCTAGAGAAAGAGCTGAAAAGGCAAAGGCTATTGGTGATGATTTAAGAAATGCTATTGAGGCTGTATTAACTTCTGAAAGACAGACTGCTGATAAGATTACAGAAATTATTCAGGAGCAGGACGCTTTTGAAGATGTAACAAAGGCAAAGGTAGTTGCTAGATTATCTCAGTTAGTAAGAGCTGAAAAGGCAACAAAGGAAGAAGTAAAAGTTGGTTCAAGAAGATTAATGGGTTATGCCATTACTGAAGCTGAGTCAGATAATGGTAGTCCAGTAGCTGAATAGTTTGACAAATAAAAATATATTGGTAAAAGGTAGTATAAATTCTATACTACCTTTTACTCATAGGAGAAAATAATGAAATATAGTGTTAGATATAATAGAAGTTTAGATTTAAAATCTTTTGATGAAATTATCATAGAGTTAAAAGATGAAAAGTATGAAGATTTATTAGGATTTTTTAATAGGTATTCAGATAAAAGAATTGTTATTAAAATTGATGATTGTTCTAACTTTTTAGAAGAAAATAAAATTGAATTATTTAAACAATTAGAAGAAGAAAATCCAGAATTTAATTATACATTTTTATTAAAAAAGTATGATTTAGATAAAAAAACAGAAGTAATACAATTATTATATGATAATGATTTTTCTTATTATGTAGAAGATTTTATTAGTGATGAAGAAGAAATGTGGAACGCAATAAGAACTGGATATTCGGATGTAATTATTACAGATAGTTTATGTTTTTATTTAGAAGATATTGCCCCAATTTTACATTCATATGGTATAAATGTTAGAGTGTTTCCAAACATATGTCAAAGAAAATTTTTACATGGCAATGATATAAAATCATTTTTTATAAGAGCGGAAGATGTTAAAATTTATGAGCCTTATGTTGATATTTTTGAATTTTGGGGAGAAGATAATCAGCAAGAGGCATATAAGAATATTTATTCTAAATCTAAACAATGGGTTGGACCACTTAACCAATATATTATAGGTTTCAAAGGAGAAGTAGAAGGTCATCATATATTACCTACTTTTGGAGAAAGAAGATTAGGATGCGGCAGTCCGCGTCCGGCTGGGCAGCTACGACGGCGAGCGTGTCCGGGCCGAGATGGTGTAAGTCTTAGCCGGTTCTTTGCCGTTTTGTACAAATCCATTTGTTCGCATTTGTGCAAGATATATCAGTTGTGAATTTCATAACAAATTTTAGGCTTTTCCCTTTTCTTCCCGAAGGGTTTATGCTACAATAAAAGTGGATCATTCGGGGCATCCGGCTGTTTGCAGCAGCCC
>ERZ791579.1594-NODE-1594-length-11954-cov-2.394067_pt1 | contig 11954 bp, 9 predicted proteins | sample MGYA00509968_ERZ791579 | MGnify/ENA primary metagenome ERZ791579 (study PRJEB30046, sample SAMN00791924) | human gut metagenome | study: EMG produced TPA metagenomics assembly of the A metagenome-wide association study of gut microbiota in type 2... | reverse complement strand
AAGTGCATTCCCGTCTCTGTCCGCTTGATTCCCGGTGTAAAATCAGGGGTTCTTATCTTCTGTCTCACGATTTTTTCTGCTTTCACCTGTATCCCCTCCACGTTTTCATACGGCACTTTCGGTTCCAAAAGTGCCTATTTGTGAGCAGCCGCCTGCGCTTCTATTTTTTCCGCCAGATCGTTCAGATACATCCAGCGGTCCATCTTTTCTTCCAAAAGAGCTTCTTTTTCCTCTTTTTCCTTTATGATGCCGTTCAGAGCCGTATAATCGCGGGCAGAGTCCTGCATCTGCTGCTCCAGATCCGCGATTGCCTCTTCCAGCGCCGCGATATCATCCTCGATCGTCTCCCACTCTTTCTGCTCCATATAGCTGAATTTGAGCTTTTTCTCGCGCTGGCGACCGCGGTTTTTATCCTTTGCCGTCTCCGCTGCATCTGACGTTCCCGCACCAGAAGCGCCTCCGGTCTTCTGGCCTCTGCCGTGTTCCTGACCGGATTCCTCCATCTCTGCCGCTATGCGTTCCCCACAGGCTGCCTGATAGTCGGTATAGCCGCCCTCATACTGACGGATCGCGCCGCCGCCCTCAAAGGCGAAGATCCGGCGCACTACGCGGTCAAGGAAATACCGGTCATGCGATACCGTAATCACGATCCCCTGGAAATGATCAAGATAATCCTCCAGAATCGTCAGCGTGCCGATATCCAGGTCGTTGGTCGGCTCGTCGAGCAGAAGGACGTTTGGCGCGCCCATCAGGATATGGAGCAGATAGAGTCTGCGCCGCTCGCCGCCCGATAGCTTGCCAATCAGCGTGTACTGCATATGGGACGGGAACAGGAACCGTTCCAACATCTGGGATGCCGATACCAGCCCGTCCGCCGTCCGCACGTACTCTGCCACATTTTTAATGTAGTCGATCACGCGCATCGACTGATCCATATCTTCGTTTTCCTGTGAAAAATAACCCATTTTTACGGTCTGGCCGATGATCGTCTCGCCCGAATCCGGTTTCACCCAGCCGGTAATCATCTTCATCAGCGTTGATTTGCCGCTGCCGTTCGGTCCGATGATGCCGATGCGGTCATCCTTCAAGAAGATATAGGAAAAATCATCAATCAGGAGGCGGTCACCATACGCCTTATGAAGATGGTGTGCCTCGACCGTGGTTCGTCCGAGACGGCTGGAAATCGAGCTCATCTCCACATTTCCATCTACTTTCGGCGCTTCCACCGCACTCAACGCCTCGAAGCGCTGAATACGCCCTTTCTGCTTCGTGCTGCGTGCCTGTGCGCCGCGCCGGATCCACGCCAGCTCCGTCCGCAGGATATTCTGGCGTTTCTGCTCCGAGCTCACCGCCATCGCCTCGCGCTCTGCCTTTAATTCCAGATAGCCCTCATAGCCGGACTGATAACTGTACAGCTTTCCCTTGTCCAGTTCGACGATGCGGTTCGTCACGTTATCAAGGAAATACCGGTCGTGCGTGATCATCAGAAGCGCGCCGCGGAATTTTTTCAGGTACTCTTCCAGCCAGTCCGCCATCGCACTGTCCAGATGGTTCGTTGGCTCGTCTAAAATCAACAGATCCGCCGTCGATAACAGCACCGCTGCGAGGGCAACGCGCTTTCTCTGTCCGCCCGAAAGTGTCTCCACCTTGGCACTATAATCGGTGATTCCAAGCTTATTCAGCATGGATTTCGCATCGCCCTCGAGATCCCAGGCGTGCTCATGCGCCATATTTTCCCGGATCACGCAGTCTAAGACGGTCCGTCCCGCTTCAAACTCCGGATTCTGAGGCAGATAACGGATATAGAGATTTCGTCCCTTTACCACCGTACCCTCATCCGGCTCTTCCAGACCGGCTACAATCTTTAGAAGAGTAGATTTTCCGGTTCCGTTGATGCCGATGAGACCAATCTTATCACCTTCACCGATGGAAAATGCCACGTCATCAAAAAGCAGCCGTTCCGTATATGATTTTTTCAGATGTTCTGCTGTCAGTAAATTCATGCCTCATCCCGATCCTTTATCTGTAATTCTACCGGGCAGTGATCCGAACCCAGTATCTCCGTATGAATCTGTGTGCCCGCCAGCCGGTCCTTCAAGCTCTTGGAAACACAGAAATAATCAATCCGCCACCCAGCATTCTTCTCGCGCGCCTTAAACCGGTACGACCACCAGGAATAAACGCCCTCTTTATTCGGGTAAAAATAGCGGTACGTGTCGATATATCCAGAGTCCAGAAGCTCCGTAAACTTGCTTCTCTCCTCATCCGTAAATCCGGCATTTTTCCGGTTCGTCTTTGGATTTTTCAGGTCAATCTCCGTGTGTGCCACATTCAGATCCCCACAGAAAATGACCGGCTTTTTCTCCTCCAGCTTCTTCAAAAACTGTCGGAAATCATCCTCCCACTGCATCCGGTACGGAAGTCTCGCCAACTCATTCTGGGAGTTCGGCGTATAGCAGGTCACCACATAATAATCCGGGTACTCCGCCGTAATGACGCGCCCTTCATGATCGTGCTTCTCAATGCCAAGACCGTAGCACACGCTAAGCGGCTCCTCCTTCGAAAACAACGCTGTTCCCGAATACCCCTTCTTCTCCGCATAGCTCCAATACTGATAATACCCCGGAAGCTCCAGATCAATCTGCCCTTCCTGCAGCTTGCTCTCCTGAATACAGAAAATATCCGCATCCAGCTCATGAAATACATCCAGAAATCCCTTTCCCACACACGCCCGCAAGCCGTTTACGTTCCAGGAAATCATTTTTTTCATTCTATCTCTCCTTTTTATCAAATAAGGTTTTTCCGATACATAAAAAGACAGCAGGCAGGTGGCAGACGCTCCGAAACTGGTCTGTGGATGCAGAGCAGGCTTTCGCCTATCAGTTGTACGCATCTTGAACACGCTTGTCCGAATGGGGCGGACGCAAGTCCGACACAGACGAACAAGTGTAGTGAAAGCAAGCGAACAACGATAGTGCGAAGAGCCAGCGGCGCATTCACAGACCTGTTTCGGGGCGGCTGCTGCCTGCCCCACCTCTCTCATTTTTATAAATCTACGTGTAAATCCTGATGTTTAATCCCATGTTTCTCCACATATCCCGTCAGCATCAGGGTCAGCGCGCCATCGCCCGTTACGTTGCAGGCAGTACCAAAACTGTCCTGAAGCGCAAAGATCGTCAGCATCAGCGCCGTTCCGGTCGCATCGAAACCGAGGACACCGGTGATCAGTCCCAGAGACGCCATAACCGTACCGCCCGGAACACCCGGTGCACCTACGGCAAATACACCTAAAAGAACACAGAACAGAACCATCGTCATCATATCCGGGAGGGCACCGTACAAAATCTTGGATACCGTCATGACAAAGAATACCTCAGTCAGAACCGAACCGCACAGATGGATATTCGCAAACAGCGGAATACCGAAATCAACCATATCGTCACGAAGCGGCTCTGCCTTTTTGGCACAGCTGAGCGCCACTGCCAGGGTCGCCGCAGAAGACATCGTACCGACTGCCGTCAGATATGCCGGACCATAATGCTTGATAACGCCTCTCGGGTCACGGCCAGAGTAAATACCAGCCAGTGTATACAGCAGCGCCATCCAGATATAGTGGCCTGCCATAACAATCAGGATAACCGAAATGAAGATCGGAGCCTGTTTTGTGATGGTTCCCTCATATGCCAGGGAACAGAACGTAAATGCGATGTAAACCGGAAGAATCGGAATGACAATCTTCTGTACAATCTCCAGAACGATCTTCTGGAACTCGTCTAAGAGTTTCGTTACCGTCACCGCCTTGGTCCAGGTCGCTGCCAGACCAATCATAACGGAAAATACCAGCGCACTCATGACGCCCATGATCGGCGGAATGTCCAGTTTAAAGACAACCTCCGGCAGACTGCGCAGTCCATCGACTGCCGACTGAATCGACATATGCGGAATCAGCGTATATCCGGCTGCCATCGAAAACAGCGCCGCGCCAAGAGACGATGTATACGCCAGAATCAGCGCTACTCCAAGCAATCTGGAGGCATTCTTTCCAAGCTTCGTGATCGACGGGGCAATAAAGCCGATGACGATCAGCGGTACACAGAACGAAATAATCTGCCCAAAAATATAATTCAGCGTCACAACGAGATTCATAAAACTTTCATTTGCTATAAGACCGGCAATAATACCGATCGCTACACCCAGCGCCAGCCGAAACGGCAGGCTTTTCATCAACTTGCTCATACCCAATTTTCCTTCCTAATACCTATCTCTTCATTCTTACTCTTCCCAAAGTTTTTTCGGATACAGACCGCTGTCCTTCATCCCCTGGATCGCGTCTGTCACCATCTTCTTATCTTCCTTGTAGGTCACGCCATACCAGCGATCCACGCTCTTTAACACAGTCACCTCGGCTTTCCCCTCTCTCAAAAGTTCATCCACCACAAACGGGAGGAAATACTCACATTTGAGTGGATTTACCGACAGGTTTTTCTCCAAAAATGGAACAAAGCGCGCCTTTAACTCCTTTAAGATGCTGGAAGTAAAGCCCCAGAGGTTCATCGATACAAGCGTATCCTCCCCCAGCTGCTCCCAGGTTGCGCCGTCATCCTCGGTATATTCCGCCTGATCGCCGTGCTTCTCGATGCGCGTTCTCTCGTGGATATCCGCCAGATGTCCATCCGCATCCACTGTACAGACGCCGCGCGCCACATGGCCGTTTTCCGTCAATGTGTTGTAGAGATGATAGGCAACCATCGCATACTGATATTTGTCATCATCGCCGCAGGATGCCAGACGATCGTAGATCGCCTTGAACGCCGATTTTCCATAGTAATCATCCGCGTTGATCACCGCAAACGGTCCGTCGATCACCTCGCTGCAGCAGAGAATCGCATGACCGGTTCCCCACGGTTTGACGCGTCCCTCCGGAACCTCAAACCCATCCGGAAGACGGTCATTTTCCTGATACACATACTCCACCTGCACGTGCTTTTCCATGCGGTTTCCAATATGTTCCTTAAACTCTTTCTCAATCGATTTCTTGATAATAAATACGACCTTTTCGAATCCAGCCTCGACTGCGTCGAAGATCGAAAAATCGATGATCAGATCTCCTTCCCGATCGACCGGATCAATCTGCTTCAAGCCGCCGTACCGGCTGCCCATACCAGCCGCCATGATCACCAGAACTGGCTTCTGACTCATGAAAATTGTCCTCGCTTTCTGTTTCTTATCCACAATCCTGCCGTTTTCATTCAAAGCAGAATTGCCTGTTTCCTTTTATTTTAAACTAATTCGGGCAGACTGTAAACAGTAAAACAAAAACCCGGCTGCCGTTTTATTCCATAGAGCGGATATTCTTTTTTGTTTACATTTTTATAAATGTATTTTTTGCTGTTTCTACACCAGTTAATTGTATCTTTTAGTTCTGCGCATACTTGTATGATAGATTGTTTTCACAAATATTTGATGTATGCGGGAGGTGCTTTAAATGATTGCTGCTGGTGACCGGCTCCGTGATTTACGGGAGGACAAAGGAAAAACGCAGGCGGAAATTTCCAGTCTGCTGGGTACAACTCAGCAAATCTATTCCCGCTATGAAACAAACCGGACAGATCTGCCTCTTCGGCATCTGATAAAACTGGCGGATTATTATCAGGTCAGCGCTGATTATATTCTCGGTCGAACCTCCTACCCGAAGAATCCGCCCGAAATGGCGAAACCATTTCTTAAAAATGTCACCTATGGAGAGGTCAATGGACGTATCTCATCCTTCCAGACTTCCACGAAAAAGCAGTTGATCGAATACATCAATTACCTGGTTTATCTGGAATCACGCCATAAGAAGGATTGATCGCAGTGAACAGGACATTAATACCATAGGTGTGCAAAAGACAGCTCCAGGCATCGCTCACATGCAGCGTCTGGGGCTGTCTTTTATCTTTCAGACTTTTGTCTAAATCACTTTGATTCCAGCTCTTAGTCGTCCTCTTCCTCACTATCCGTAACAGTAAATACCTGACGTTTTCTCGCCATCTCATCGTTTGCCAGATACTCATCGTAAGTAGTAATCTTATCGATCAGCTTGCCGTTTACGATTTCCATGATACGGTTTGCGGTCGTCTCAACGATCTGGTGGTCACGGGAGGAGAAGATCAGCACGCCCGGGAACTTGATCATACCGTTGTTCAGAGCGGTAATGGACTCCATATCCAGATGGTCGGTCGGCTCGTCCAGAATCAGGACATTGGAACCGGAGATCATCATCTTAGAAAGCATGCAGCGCACCTTCTCACCACCAGAAAGAACGCGGACCTTCTTCACGCCGTCCTCACCGGCAAACAGCATACGTCCTAAGAATCCGCGGACATAGGTCACATCCTTAACCGGAGAGTACTGGGTCAGCCAGTCTACGATCGTGTCGTCGTTATCGAACTCTTTCGAATTGTCCTTCGGGAAATATGCCTGACTGGTGGTCAGACCCCATTTATAGGATCCCTCATCCGGCTCCATCTCGCCGGAAAGAATCTTGAAGAGAACGGTCTTTGCCTGCTCGTTCGGTCCTACAAATGCTACCTTGTCCTCGCGTCCGAGAATGAAGGAAATATTATCAAGAACCTTCACACCATCGATAGTCTTAGACAGGTTCTCTACGCTTAATACCTCATTACCGATCTCACGTTCCGGACGGAAGTCGATATACGGGTACTTACGGCTGGACGGTTTGATCTCATCTAACTCAATCTTCTCCAGAGCACGTTTTCTGGAGGTTGCCTGCTTAGACTTGGAAGCATTGGCAGAAAATCGCTGGATGAACTCCTGCAGCTCCTTGATCTTCTCTTCCTTCTTCTTGTTGGCTTCCTTCATCTGCTTGATCATCAGCTGGCTGGACTCGTACCAGAAATCGTAGTTTCCGGCATAGAGCTGAATCTTGCCATAGTCGATATCTGCGATCTGGGTGCAGACTTTATTTAAGAAGTAACGGTCATGGGATACCACGATAACCGTATTCTCAAAGTTGATCAAGAACTCCTCGAGCCATGCGATCGCATCGAGATCCAAGTGGTTTGTCGGCTCGTCGAGAAGCAGGATGTCCGGGTTTCCGAACAGTGCCTGTGCCAGAAGAACTTTGACCTTCTGGGCACCGGTCAGATCTGCCATCTGTTTGTAGTGGAGATCCGTCTCGATTCCCAGACCATTTAAAAGGTTCGCCGCGTCGGACTCTGCCTCCCAGCCGTTCATCGTGGCGAACTCGCCCTCCAGCTCGGCAGCCTTGACGCCGTCCTCCTCGGAGAAGTCTTCCTTCATGTAGATAGCTTCCTTCTCTTTCATGATCTCGTAGAGTCTCGCATTTCCCATAATAACGGTATCAAGTACCGGATATGCGTCATATTTAAAGTGATCCTGCTGTAAGAATGAAAGTCTCTGTCCCGGTGTGATGATAACCTCACCATTGGTCGGTTCCAGCTGTCCGGACAGGATTCGTAAAAAGGTAGACTTTCCGGCACCGTTGGCACCGATGAGTCCGTAGCAGTTTCCCTCAATAAATTTAATGCTTACGTCCTCAAATAACGCCTTCTTTCCTACTCGCAGTGTTACATTGCTTGTACTAATCATGGCAATTTCCTTTCATACTGTTCAAATCGTTCATACTCCCCAGGTGCATCTTTGCCCCGGGCGGGTGCAATCCATGTATATTTTACAGGTTTTTCCCGAATTTGCAAGCATTTTACGGGTTTTTATTCCCATCCGACAAAAACCAAGTTACTGTTCACGCATACGTGCCCAGTAACGGAATTTGCCGTGGCTTCGCATTTAAATACGCCAAAAACTAAAATCTTCCGAACGTATCCACCAGCCAGGACAAATAATCTGCCCGCTCATCCGTAAACTGCCCCGGAACCAGACGCCAGCGCCAGTTTTCCCCCAGGGTTCCCGGTGTATTCATGCGCGCCCAGTTATCGAGCTTCAACACATCCTGCATCTGGAAAATGGCAACGCTCGCCACCGAACCGTATGCCGCGCGGAACACTCGGTCTACCACCTCACTCTGATGTGCCGCACCGAGATAATCGGCAATGTACTGGAGCTCCCACCACTGACGTTTTTCTGGTTTGAAATACCCCGCCAGCGTCTCATTGTCGTGCGTTCCACCGTAGACTACGGAGTTCGGGTCATAGCAGTGCGGCAGATGCTCGTTGAAACGATCGCCACTGAACGCAAACTCAATGATCTTCATGCCCGGATAGCCCGTCTCTGCCAGCAGATCCTTGACCTCCTGACAGAAGACACCCAGATCCTCCGCGATGATCTTCGTCTCGCCTGCCGCCTCGTCAAGTGCGTCGGTCAGCTTTTTGCCCGGACCTTTCTCCCACTCGCCGTCTTTCGCAGTCACAGCGCCATACGGGATTGCATAATACTGCACCACGCCGATGAAATGGTCGATCCGCACCGCATCGTAGAGCTCCGCGGACGCTTTCATCCGGCTTCGCCACCAGGCGAAATCGGTTTGTTCCATTTTCTCCCAGTCGTAAAGCGGGTTGCCCCAGAGCTGTCCATCCTCTGAAAATGCATCCGGCGGCACACCCGATACCTTGAGCGGCGTCAGATTTTCCTCGTCGAGCTGGAACAGCTCCGGGTGGCTCCAGACATCCGCGCTGTCGAGCGCCACGTAAATCGGAATATCGCCGACGATCTGAAGTTCTTTTTCTTTTGCATACTGTTTTAATTTTTTCCACTGTTCAAAAAACTTAAACTGTAAGAACTTCCAGTAATTTATTTCTTCTGCCAGCTCTTCGCGGCATGCCGAAAGCGCCTCTGGACGGCGGAACCGAATGTCCTCGTCCCAGTCCATCCAGCCTTTTCCTTCATATTTACCCTTGACTGCCATGTAGAGCGCATAGTCGTCCAGCCATTCTTCATTTTCTTCCAGAAATGCCTGATATTCCACACTTTCCTTATGGCTGCTCCGCTCATACGCCTTGCGCAGAAGCGGAAAACGGTAATAATACAGAGCGTCATAGTTGACCTGATCCTGCTTGTCGCACCACCAGCAGGCGTCTATCTCATCCTGGGTCAGAAGTTTCTCGTCTTTCAGCGTATCCAGATCAATAAAATACGGATTTCCCGCAAATGCAGAGTAGGACTGGTACGGGCTGTCCCCGTAGCAGGTCGGTCCCATCGGAAGCACCTGCCAGTACGTCTGGCGTCCGCGTTTTAACTGATCAATAAACTCATACGCCGCCCGTCCGAACGTACCGATTCCATACGGCGACGGCAGGCTGAAAATCGGCATCAGCACGCCTGCGCCGCGTTTTAACATTGTCTTCATCGCTTCGTTTCCTCCTATTCTGCCCGATATACTGTCTCACCGCTGCAGATGGTATAGTGAACCTTTCCATAGAGCTTCGCTCCCACAAACGGAGAGTTAGACGCCTTGGAATGGAATTTTTCTACGGTATATGGTGTCTGGTCGTCAAAAAGAACCAGATCCGCCGCGCCGCCCTCGCGGATGCGTCCCGCCTCCTTCATCCGGTACAGCTTCGCCGGACTCAGGCACATTTTCTCAAACAGAGTCAGATAATCAATGTGACCAGCTTTTACCAGTCTGGTAACCGCCAATGGCAGGGAGGTTTCCAGCCCGATGATGCCGCTCGGCGCCTCGGTCAGCGGTTTTGCCTTCTCCTCGGCGCTGTGCGGTGCATGATCCGTCGCAATCATATCAATCGTGCCGTCCTTGATTGCCTCAATCAACGCCTCGCGATCCGCGGCACTCCGCAGCGGCGGATTCATTTTCGCCAGTGTTCCGTACTCCAGAACCGCCGTCTCGTCCAGTGTAAAATGATGCGGTGTCACCTCCGTCCAGACATGCGCGCCCAGCTTTTTCGCTAAACCTACCATCTGCACCGCATTGCGGGAACTGATGTGCTGGATATCCACATCTGCGCCCGTGTGAAGCGCGATCATGCAGTCGCGCGCCACCATCGAATCCTCCGCCAGCGCCGGGGAACCGCCGATTCCCAGCTGCTCGGACACCGGACCGCGGTTGATGCCGTTGTTGAAAATAAACGCCGGATTCTCCTCATGGAAGCTGAGCGGCACATTGAGGCGTTTCGCCGTCTCCATCGCCTCTTTGACCAATTTTTCGCTCATCAGCGGGATTCCGTCATCCGTAAATCCGATCGCCCCCGCCTCTTTGAGGGCGTCCATATCGGTCAGTTCTTTTCCCTGAAATCCCTTCGAGACTGCCGCGCAGGTTTCCACATGGATTCCCGTTTTCGCGCCCTTTTCCAGAATATACCGGACAATCTCCGGCGTGTCGGCAACCGGTTTCGTGTTTGCCATACAAACCACCGTCGTAAAGCCTCGCCGAGCAGGTTCTGGCGGCGGTAGGTGGAGCGGCCAATCTCAAGCCGCCCGCCTTCGCAGCCGCCGCGCCCGTCTCGATGTCCTCCTTGTAGGTCAGACCCGGATCGCGGAAATGCACGTGGACGTCCACCAGTCCCGGCGCAACGATCAGCCCTTCTGCGTCCAGCACCTCGGCATCTGCCGGGATGGACGGTGCGTCAGATGCCGCATCTGATTCTGCTTTTGTATCTTTTTTCACGATTTTCTGGATTTTCCCATTTTCAATCCACAAATCTGCCCTTCCGTCGAATCTGCTCTCCGGATCGATGACTCTGCCGTTTTTAATTATTTTTACCATTCTAACCCCTTTTTAACTCATATGTTAAAACGTAACTGTTCAGTACCTTCACAGTTACGTCAAAACATTTTTTCAGACAAACTCAGCCCTTAACTCCTCTTCGCCGGCACGATCTCCAGCCAGTATCCATCCGGATCGTTAATGAAATAAATACCCATCGCCGGATTTTCAAAACAGATGCATCCCATTTCCTTATGTTTGGCATGTGCCGCCTCCATGTCTTCCGTCTCAAATGCCAGATGGAACTCATTGTCGCCCAGGTTGTAGGAGTCCTTCTCCCAGTCGCGCAGCCAGGTCAGCTCCAGCTGGTAGCCGGTCGTGGCGTCGCCCAGATAAACAAGGATAAAGCTTCCGTCTGCCGCCTCCTTGCGGCGTACCTCCTTAAGTCCCAGTGCTTCCTCATAAAATTTCAGTGACTTGTCCAGATCGATGACATTGAAATTGTTGTGTGCAAATGTAAATTTCATCGAATAAACTCCTCTCCTTCCTTGTGAATCTCTACAATCCGATCCCGCCAGCCTTCACTGGATGGATGTTCGATTAATTTTGGTATAATCGTATAATCTTCCCAGAAATGCATCGGGAAAATCCATTTTGTGTCCGCCTGCTCCATAAAACCGGCAGCGCCCAGATAAAACCACTGCTCCTGCCTCGGATCGACCGGGATAAATGCCAGATCTGCCGTGCGCCCGGAAAGCTTTTTCATCTCCTGTTTATAAGAAGCCGCCATATTCCGGTTCCAAGCCATATCTTCGCCTTCCCACCACCAGTTATTTAAGTCACCGGCATGATAAATCTCCTTTCCTTCGCAGGAGAGCCAGAAGGCGACGCCTTCGTCGGTGGAATGGAACGTCTCAACGATAAGGCTTTCTTCAGAAATATTCAGGCAAAATCTTTCTCCTGCCTTTACCAGCCGTATTCTGTCTTTATATCGTTTTCGATATTCCTCCGGTATCTTTTTCCCAATCTCTTTTGAGAGAATATAAAAAACATTTTCCCGTTTTTCTCCCATCCCGAAGATCACCGGATCATAATGATCGGCATGGAAATGGCTCGCAAAGATAAAAAGCGGCTTTCCTGCCGGAAACTCCGGGAGAGTTCCCTTAAAATAATCAAACAGAATCACGGCATTTTCAAGCTCAACTGAAAACGAGCTGTGATGAATATATGTGATTTTCAAACGAATAAATTCCCTTCTATAACGAAAAAGAATGTGCCTTGGCACATTCTCGCGCCGAGCGCGGTCGCTTGCGAC
>ERZ791579.1592-NODE-1592-length-11954-cov-28.534163_pt1 | contig 11954 bp, 6 predicted proteins | sample MGYA00509968_ERZ791579 | MGnify/ENA primary metagenome ERZ791579 (study PRJEB30046, sample SAMN00791924) | human gut metagenome | study: EMG produced TPA metagenomics assembly of the A metagenome-wide association study of gut microbiota in type 2... | reverse complement strand
CGGTGGCTGCGGGGATAAATAATCTATGTCTCATAATTCTTCATTCTTAATTCTTAATTATTAATGTTTTACAGGTCTGCGCCCACTTCTCCGCCGTCTATATCGTTCCACTTTGCAATGGTGGCTTCGCTGACTTCAAGGACTTTGTTGCGTACCTTGACGGTATAGGTATAGTTGTTGCCCGCCTGCAGTGCGCCTTCGGGCATGGTGAGTGTGGCATGATATTCCTGACCTTTGTAATTCACAACCAACGGCAGGGATGCAACTGTCTGCGGGAAGAGGATGATCGATGACGTGAGATTGCCGTCTGCCAGATTCATGGTCAGTTCTCCGGTCTGTGCCCCGTTGTCTGCGGTGGCAATACCGTCGGCCGTGTTGAACGTACCGGTGAGTAACAATCCGTCCAGCGTGTAACGTTCAGGCTTGACCACGCTGAAATTCACGCCGTCGCCCGCCTCGAAGGTAAGGGTTATCTGGCTCATGCGGTGGTGGAAGGAGTTGTCTTCACCGCCTTTGGCGGTTTTGTCGGTGAAGCTTACTACCGGGTTGTTTTTGTCTCCCGTGGCTCCTGAAGCAAAGAGGAAGTCGATGGCAGGCTGGTTCTGCTGCGCCGTGGCATCGGTCGTGGCTGTGAGGATGCCTCCCGCCGCGTTGTACGGATAGTAGGCGCGGAAAGTATGGGTCTTTGTATCTTCGATATAGATAACCTTTCCTTCTGCCTCAAATTTCCCGTTTTTCAGGATGAAAGGCACGTTGCCGTACTGGGAATCGTTGCCGATGTCGGTGATGCCGATACGGTCGCCAGCAGTCCAGGTGGTTCCGCTGGCGCGGGTGGCGAGGGCGATGTCGGCGGTAAACTGGGCGGCCACTGGGTCACCGTTCAGGTTCTCGTTGTCGTTGTTGCAGGCTGCCAGTGCGAGGACGAGCGTCGCAAGTGCAAAAAATCTTGTCTTCATTATATCTGTCATTATATTAGTTACAAATCGGCATTTACATCATCACCTTTCACTTCTTCCCAGCCGTTGATTTCGGCTCCGTCCACTTCCATGCCTTCGGGAGTCTCAACCAGCGTTCCGCCGAGGGTCAGCGATTTGCCCTTTTTTGTATTGAAGTCCTTGAGAGCTTCTGTGAGGTCGCTTTTCAGCGTGGTGGGGGTCGGGTTGCCGTCAGCATAGCGGATTTCACCCGTCAGCAGTTGTTCCGTGCCGGTCACACCCAGCAACCGCACCGTGGCTTTCCACTTGCCGGCATCGTCACCTTCGGTTATCTTGGTGAAGGGCAGCACGACGTTTGAAGCGGCTCCGTAGGTATCGGTAGCGAAATCGAGAGTTCTGGCTGCACCCGTCAGATGGGCAACAATCTCCGTGATGCGTCCGGCGGCATCCCCCGTCGGTTTGATGATAAGCGTCAGTTCGCGTACCTGCTGCTTCATTGCGGCGGTCAGCGGATAGTCCTTGTCTTTCTCGATGGTCACCTGTTTCGTATAGGTGAAGAACCATCCCGGGGCATTGTTCACAAAGGCATCCGTTCCTGCCCGGTTTCCCGTGGCTGCGGCAATGGTGGCGGTGGTACCATTTACCATGATTCCTTCAGCAGGGTTCCACACCGCAAGGGTGTAGCTGCCCGGAGCAAACAGATGGTTGGGGGCATGGGTGGCGGAAGTCTCCGTACCCGTATAGTCACCCATGGTAACCGTCCATGTGGTAGGTATGTCGATACCCTCACCGCGTGCCGACCAGTCGGCTGTCACCGCAATCTTCCCATAGTCGGGATGCGGCGTGTCATAAAGCGTGTCCTTCACGCAGGAAGAGAGCAGCACGGCGGCTGCCATTCCTACCATATTTATATATTGTCTTGCTTTCATACTCTATTCCTCCGTATTAGAATAACTTCCATACCAATGTCACACCGGCGTTGATGGGGCCACACCAATTTTTTGTCTCGTTGCCACAGCGCACGCGCACACCATCGATGACTTCATATTTTTCGAAATCGGCATTCAGGTAGCCCAAACCGAGGTTGAAATCAAGAGCCAGTGCCTTGTTCAGCCGCAGCTGATAGCCGGCGGTGATGCCGCCACCCATCAGGTCGCCCTGCTTGCCTGTTTCGGAAAGCTTGTAGTTGAACTGTCCAGCCTTGAACATCGCGCCCAGATGCCAGGCTTTCTTCTCACCCATATAGTAACGTACTTCCGGAGCCACTTCCCAGAGTGCATAGCGGCGGTCTTTGTCACTCCAGCTCCAAGAAGTCCACGAGCCGTTTACGGCAATGCCCCACGATGGACAGATGCGCCATTCCACGCCAAGATCTGGTGTCAGGGTAGCCCAGCGCAGCAGGTTGGCACGCAGGGAGAGATGATAATCAGTTGTGATTTTGGTTTCCGACAGCGTGTCGGCAAGTGTATTTTGTAGAGCAGCTTTCTCGGCTTCTGCCTTTTCAGCGGCAAGCCGGGCTTCTTCCGCCTTGCGCTGCTCTTCGGCAAGCCGTTCCTGCTCGGCACGCTTCTCGGTTTCTAAGCGTTCGGCTTCCGCCTTGCGTCGTGCTTCTGCTTCCGCATCCGTCACGGCTGTTTCCTTTACCGGTACCGTCAGGCGCACGGTGACAAAATCACCCTCTGTCACATGATTGCGGGTAATGAAGTTTTCTTCCTTGATTTTCGCTCGTGTAATCAGTTCTGATTTCACACGGTTGGCACGAATCTTCGCTGTTGCAAGGTTCTTGACTTCACTGCTCTGCGAATTGCAGTATCCGTCAACCAATAGCGGCAGTTTGCCGTCAAGAATTGTTGCTTTGTTGTTTTCGATACATTCCAACAGGCGGGCAAGTTCCGTGTCATTGCCATTCCAAGGCACGTAGAACATGTCCTTCTGCGTAACGAACCGGAAGGTGTAGGTCGTGTCTGCTTTCTGCTGCGCAATGACAGGAAAAGTTACCGTCATCAGCCACAGAAACAGGGTAAGAAAAGTGATTTTTCTGCTCATATAAACTTGAATTCATTATCTTTGTCATCTCCAAAGGTAATAAATGCCATTCAGCGCCCAAAATATTACAAAAACTTTTTTTGCTAAAACACAGCGTTTTATAAAAATTGTCGTTTGAGCACTTTTCACATTGTCGTCTGAGCACTTATTTTGTCAAATCGGCACTTTTTGAGTTGTCGAATTAGCACTTTTGTGGCTGTCGAATTAGCACTTTTTGTAGTATGAGCACTTTTGGAAAATGGGTTTCTGAGAGCTTTTTCATCGGATTTTTACCACGCAAATCACTTCAGATTTGCTTTTTTCCACTTGGCAGGCGTACATCCTTCCTTCTCGGTAAATAATTTGATAAAGTTACTGCGGGAAAGAAAACCGGAAGACTCAGCCAGCTTCTGTATATTGATCTCCGGATGCTCCTTCAGTATGTTTTTCGCATACTCCAACCGGAGACCGGTTATCCATTCGCGGAATGTCATTTTATACGTAGTCTTGATATAAGCGGAAAGATAGGTACGGTTCGTATGAAGTATTTCGGACAGTTCTTTTATGGTAAGTCCCTGCTGGACATAGCCGTCTGTCTTTATCCAGTTGGCCACTTTCTCTATAATTTCTGTATAGGACACTGGAACTTCTTTCTCAGAAACTATTTTAGGTTCTGTTTCTGTATCTGTCAGAAGTTCTTCTTCAGACTGTATATCTTGCTCAAAAGCATTTTCCACCTGTTCATAGAACAGCAGGTAGTTCTGATAGCTGTAGAAAAGATAGCTGTAGAACGGTATTGACGACAAAATCCAGATAAAAACATATTTGTCTGGCAGAAATGTCAGCAATCCGCATCCGACACCGAAGATAACAGCCCAATAAGTGAATATGGAAAGCCATTCGATATATGTACCTATATCATCCGCCTGAGTTTCATTGAAAATCCGAATGGCTCTACGGTATGCAATTATGACTCTGCGAGCTAAAACGACTCCAAAAACGACTAACCATACAGCTAAAGCAAATAAAGAGAATTTTTGCATGATTCCGCTTGGCAACAGGAACAACACAACTCCGGAAAGAGTTGAAAATATAATCCATAAAATGATATGTGTCCACACACGCCGTTTGGTAATGTAAAAACGATCAAGCAACATTATCAATGCCGAACTGAACAGAGAATAGCACAGGAAGTATGTGGACATGTTCATCAATATGGCAGAATCCGCATTTTTGAATCGGATACCAAAGAAGAAATGTACCGAATAATTTGCCGAAAGCAGCAGCATAGCTATACCCATAATCTGTCGGGAGCGGAGATAATTCTTGAAAATTTTCTTTTCAGGAGTCTTTGCAAACAAAAAATAAAAGCCGAAGAATAACATCAACGGCAGTGCGGTATAAAGTGAAAAACTGTATATAGATGGCTCCATTGTTATGCTTATTTGATTTTGATACAAAGTTACGTCTTTTTCTTCACAAATAGACACATAATCTATGATTTAACGTTATAGATTCGGTCATATTAGATTGAAAAATTATTAGAATTAAAGCCAGTGGTGAAAAATTCAACCACTGGCTTTTTCTGTCAAGACTTCGATATTAAAGTTTTACACCTTTGGATTCCGATAAACCGGGTCTCCCTATAATTAAATGACTGCGTACAAAGTCCACGTGCGGGCTTTCCGGCTGTTGTTCCGTCTGTTTTTTCTCGTTGCCTTGCCGGTTCTCTTCTGTGTTTTCCTGAGCCGGAGCCAGCTCAAGCTGTATCTTGCGGTCCAGTGCGGCGAGTTCGGACTTCAGCTGTTTCAGCTCGTCCTCCTTCTTCCACACCTTGCCCGCTATCTCCTGCAACTGCGGAATCTCCTTTTCCAGCACTTCGTTCTTAGACTTGTACTGGTCGATGATGGTCGGAATCCTCTCCAATGCGTTCAGAAAGTTTCGTGCGGCAGCAATCGGGTCTGCCATCGCCAGATGCCCGTTGTTGTAGGTGTACTTGTAGTTACCCTCCACCACGAAGCGGTTGTCAGTGAACTCCAGACCTTCTTTGAGTGTCCTCTCGCTGACCACCTTTATCGGAAAGCCGTAAAGTTCCCCGACAGCCTTGTACAGTCCACCAGTCGTGGCGTTCTTGGCGATTTCCTGCAAACGCTTACCGATGACCTTCTCATCCGTTGAATCCACGCCGTCCACCTTGACAAGATTAAGGCGGCTGCCTTCCTTATCAGTCTGCACAACGGAAAGAAAACGGTTCCTGTCTTCCGTCATGGCTTCGATGAAAGCCGTGTTGTTGCGCAGTTCTCCCGTCTTGGATTCCAGCTTGAACTCCGAATCGCGCTTGCCCTTGTTGAACGACTTGCGTTCCCCTTCGAGCGAGGCGATACGCTTCTCTAATTTCGCCTTATCCAAAAGGTCGGTATTGCCGGAGAGCAACGCCATATACTCCGAGAAGTTCATACCCGATTTTTCGTCCATTGCTCCCTCGTCGATGGTACGTGCGCCCATCGCTCCACTTTTGAGCTGCGATATGAACGTCTGCTTGCAGTGCAGCAGATTGAACTTGTAGCTGTCCAGCGACTTTTCCACCGCGTAGATGATGATATCCACGTTGTTCTCGGCAAAATGCTTGGCAATCTCGTTCCCGGCTCTAACACCCCGTCCGTCACGCTGTTGCAGGTCGGACGGTCGCCACGGTGTATCAAGGTGATGGATGGCGACGCATCTTTTCTGCGCATTCACGCCCGTTCCGAGCATACTTGTGGAGCCGAACAGCACTCGCACTGTCCCTGCGTTCATGGCATCTATCACCGCCTTACGAGCCTTATCCGTCTTACACTCCTGAATGAAGCGCACCTCACTTGCCGGTATGCCGTAATCCTCCACCAACTTGCGTTTTATCTCGCTGTACACGTTCCATCCTTCCCCCGGCTGGTATGTCCCCAAGTCGGAGAACACGAACTGCGTACCCTTGTGCGTCTCGTACTTGTGGTAATACTCTGCAATCATCTTGGCACAATGGCTTGCCTTGTTGTCGGGATGGTCCTCGTAGTTCGGGTCTATCATGCGCATATCAAGAGCCATCTTTCTCGCGTAGTCGGTGGCGATGAGCATCTTCGCCTTTTCCTCCGTTTCCGACAGGGGTAACCTGCCAAGCAGAGTGGCATCGCCGGTTTTGGTAAACTGCATCAGCTTCTGTATGAAGTCCTCCTGCTCCGGTGTGGGCGGTATGTGGTGCAGTATCTCATTCTTGTTTGGTCTGTCCACACCTACATCCTCCGCCGTGCGGTAGTCGGTAATCTCGTTGTAGAAGGCGGCAAGCTCCGGCACCTTGATGAAATAGCGAAAACGCTCCTTCTGAACGATATTGTTCGTTACGTTGAACTCAAAATCGGTCGTCTTTTTGGCGAAGATGGCAGCCCAAGCATCGAAACAGCGGATGTCCTGCCGTTCCAGTTCGTTGGGGCGCAGGTATTTGAAGAGCAGGTACAGTTCCGTCAGACTGTTGGAAATGGTCGTGCCCGAAAGGAACGTAGCCCCCAAGTCCTTGCCCGTGCGTTCCTGTATGGTACGGATGGCAAAGAGCATATTCAGGGCCTTCTGGCTTCCTTCCGAGTTTCCCAATCCCGCCACACGGTCATGACGGGTGTTGAAAGTCAAGTTCTTGAACTGGTGACTCTCGTCAATGAAGATGTGGTCGATGCCCATCTGCTTGAAGTCCACCACATCATCCGTGCGGGACTTGATGGCGTGTTCCACCTTCTCCAGCTTCGCCACAAGGTTGTGCTTGCGCTTCTCCAGCCCTTTCAGCATCGCCCGCGACACGTTCTTGCCCTGCTGTCGCAAGACTTCGAGATTTTCCTCCACCGTGTCAAGCTCCGCCTGCAGGATGCGCTGCTGCAACTCCGGCGACTGCGGTATCTTCCCGAACTGGTCGTGCGACATGATGACGCAATCATAGTCGTTGTTCTTGATGTTGTTGAAGAAACGCACACGGTTGGCGGTCGAAAAGTCCTTTTCAGAAGCGTAGAGGATGCGGGCGTTAGGATAGGCCGCCTGATAGGTGGCGGCAATCTCCGCCACATTCGCTTTCAGCCCGATAATCATCGGCTTGTGCGCCAAGTTCAGACGCTTCATCTCATGTGCCGCTATGCACATTATCAGCGTCTTGCCGGTTCCCACCTCGTGGTCGCAGATCCCGCCGCCGTTCTGTTTCAGCATCCAGACGCAATCCTTCTGCGACGGGTAAACGCTCTTGATTCCCCGGCTTGCCAGCCCTTTCAGGTTGAGGTCGGGAAAAGTCTGGTGCGAGCCGTCATACTTCGGGCGCACGAAACAGTTGAACTTGCGGTTATACATCGTCGTGAGCCGTTCCTTGAACTGCGGCGACTGTTCTTCCAACCATTCGGAGAACCCGTTACGGATTTCGTCTATCTTCGCGTTGGCGAGCTGTATGCCCTCGCTGTCGCGTACCTTGATGTCGTTGCCGTTCTCGTCCTTGCCGATACTTTTCATCATGTCGGGGCAGGTGTTGTGCAGGGCGTGCTTCAACAGGTGCATACCGTCATAGTTCCGGTAATAGCCCTTTACTAAAAACTCGTCCGTGATCTTCATGGTGCGGTAGCCGCACGCCACGGAAAACTCGTCCATGCTTGCGGAGTAGGCTATTTTCACGTCCGTGTCGAAAAGGTGGCTCATGTAGGCGGCATACACACCCGTGGGAATCCAGCGTTCCCCGAAATTGAAGTCGAGGTCTTCAAAGGCGATGCGCTGCGGTTCGGCCTCCTTCAATGCCTCCCACGCCTGTTTCACCTCCGGCATCCGCTCACTTTCGGGATTGTCCTCCATCCAGCCCTCTATGCGTTCCGCCTTCTCTATCACGTTCCCCGCGATGAAGCGGTCTTTAATCTCGTAACCGGTTACGAGCGGATTGTAGAAGATACGCCCCTTGAGGGCATTGAGAAGCTCCTCTTCCGTACTGTCTGTTATCCCCCGCATATAGTTGAGATTGACCGTACCATACTTGTTGAGCGATGCAGACAAGGCTTCTTCCGGAGAACCGACGTTGGCATGGTTCTCCACCGAGAAGGAAACGGGACGGTCGAAGATGTCCGCTTTGACGAACTTGCCGTCCTCCGCACGTTCCAGCGAAAGGATGTCGCGCCCTCCGGCGTCCATCATCACCAGTTTCACGTTCTGTTTGGCGTTGAGGTTGCCATAACGCATGACAAACTCGTCGTAACAGGTGTTCAGGTGTTCACGCCAAGGTACATTTTCCTCACGTCTGTTCGATTCATAGCGGTACAACCGCTCGTATGCGTCACGGAGCGATACATACAGCAACGCTTTCTCTTTCTGATAACCGGTTAGTCCAAGCGGCTGGAAGGTTGCACCGTAGGGAGTAATGTCCTTCAGATAACCGATGTCGCGTGCCCTGTTTGCCACCAGCGACCCTTCACGCAGGTGCATTTCCGGCGTGCGGTGATAGGGACGCGGCGTAAGGTCGAGGGCTTCTTTTTTCGGCTTTTCCGTTTCAAATTCCGGGAACAGGGAAGTGGCAACCGTTTCGGAAGTAGGCACAACTTCTGCCGGTGTTTCAGGTTGCTTTATTTCTTCCGTTTGTTCCGGCTTTTTATCCATATTGTCCGAAGAAGGCGCAAAAGCAGGGTTCAACGTGTCTTTGATACCCATCTTTTTCAGTTGTTCCTGCCTGTGCCGTTCTGCCTCAAGCCGTAGGGCCTTGCGCCGTTCCGCTGTCAGACTCATCATTGTCTCATAGAAGCCGTTGATGGGAGGATTGGTTTCCCAATCCAGAGTGGCGTAAATGTCGTCCGGGTCGTTTGGCTTTTCGGCATTTTCCGGCTTTTCTTCCTTATTACCGTTTACCGGCTTGGCGGCTTCAACGGGTGGAGTAACTTTGACCTGCGGTTTAGGCGTGGACGGCATAGGCTTCGGCTTGCTTTCCTTTTTCGCTGCCTTTTTCTTTTTTGCCGGTTCCTCTATGGGCATACCCCAAAGGTCGAGCAGGGTAAGCTGCACGGCTGACGAATGGTTGGGTTGGCGCGGCTCAATCTCCGGCTTTTCCTCTATGGGCTGTGCCTGCGGCTTCTCCACTCCCTTGACAGGCTCAATTACAGAAACGGGGGCTATTACAGAAGGTGATACCTTTTCTGTTTTCGGAGCAGGTTGCACTTCCGCAGCCGTGCTTTCCTCCTTTGTCGGATGCAGGCTGTGTTTCTCATACAGTTTCCTGTCAAGTTGTTGCAGTTCTATTTTCAGATGCTCCCGCAAGTCTTCCGCCAGTTGTGCGATGTCCCCACGGTGCAGGAGTTTATAGGCTGGCTTCCCGTACGGGTCGGTACTTCTGATCAAATCCGTGTGTGAAAGCGAGCCGATGCTCCATACATACCCATTTACGGAAGTGCCGATAGGGGTCTGTTCGGTCTGCACGAAGAGTTTTTCGTTGTAATACAGTTCACCATTCTTTCCGCTGTTCTTTTGCAGGATAATCAGGTCGCTGCCCACCTCCGTTCCCGCGTTATCCGTAAAGAGGTTGTTCGGCAGGCGGGCTACGCCCACCAGATTGGTATGGTTCATCATATACTCGCGTATGGGCGCGTTGGTCGGGGCATCCAGTACCCCCTGCGAGGTGATGAACGCCACGATTCCGCCTTCACGCACCGCGTCAAGGCTTTTCAGGAAAAAGTAATTGTGTATCGTCCGTGCCGCCGAGTGCCTTGCAGGATCCTTGCTGCCCGAAAATTCCGGGTCGAACACCGCCACATCGCCAAACGGTATATTGGAGACAGCCAAATCAAAATGGTTCATGAACGGCTTTTCTATCTTCTCGAAGCCCTGTACCCTTACTTTCTGTCCGGGATGCAGGTGCTTCAGTATCTTGCCCGTCATCAGGTCTTTCTCAAAAGCCATGATGTCCGCGTCCGGTCTGTTCTCCAGCACGGCGTCCACGAATGCACCGACACCTGCCGACGGCTCCAGCACCCGGTCGGGACGGATGCCGTGTTCATGCAGCACGTCCGCGATGGTCCCGGTTATCTCCGGCGGGGTATAGAAGGCGGTCAGCACGGACTGCTTCATGGCATCCATATACCGTTTGTACTCCGTCTCGTCTTTTGTGTTCTCCCGCAGCAACCTGTGCAGTTCCACGGTAGGGGCAAACAGTTCGAAGTCGGACTTCGCCCAGTGGACGGCATCCGTCAGTTCCCTTGCAGGGTTGAGTATGCTCTTCAGTCCCCCGAAACCGCAATAACGCTCTAACAAGAGCCGTTCGCGTGCGGTGGGTGTGCGCTGTTCCCTGTCAAGGAGGAATGCCGTCCGTATCGCCTCGATGTTGTCCCTCAGCCTCTGTTTGCGGTTAAACGCCATACTCTTCGATATAGAGGATGACGGCTCCCGTCAGCTCCGTGTAGAGCAGGTCATATTCGGGCGACAGGGCGAAATTGTCGTCCGAGAGGTCATAGATGGAGAATACGTTTCCGACAAGCGGTAGCAGCTTCTGGGTAAAGGCTTCACATTTTTCTCCCGGTACTTCACCCGCAAATTCGTTCTCCACGACTTCGCGCAGGATGGCGTGCCTGGAGTAGCGAAGGCCCTCCGTCAGCACCTTCATCGCCAGTTCCTGCGCCCCGTCGGCAGGATAGCCTTCGAGCCTTGCCCGTTCATACGCTTCGGCGGCACGGTCGGTTCTTTCTCGGATGAAGGCTTCATCGGCTGCCTGTTCGAACTTGTTCGTGGTGAGGTAGTCCAGCAGGTACAGACCGTAATAGGAAAAGTCGGTCCGACCCTCGTTTTTCTTCTTGTTGTTCATTTCTTTGGAATTTAGTGGATTGATAATGATGATAGGGATAATCGTTGGAAAACGAGAAGAAAAAGGCACCCGGTATCCCTCCGAGTGCCACCACTAAATCCAAAGTATGAGTGTAATCCGGTATCGAAGAACAATTCATTACTCTGAACCAGTGGCAAAGTTAAACATTTATTTTCTTCTTTTCGCAGAGGTCGCTTTACTTTTCCTTTCTGGGAACACGAAAACCGTGTTATAGTCCCCGTCAAAGGCGACTACGGCATCAAAACTCTTGCCCTGCTTGCTCTTGAATCCTTTGAGCAGTTTCGTGTGTCCGTCGGTGAGCAGGTTTTTGATTTCATCATCAGAGAGGGTGCGGTTTGCTTTCAGGCGGAACACGGGCAGACCGCACTCCGCGTTGTCGCAGCGGACGACCTTGCCGTAAAACTGCATCGTCCCCGCTCCGCACTTGGGACACTTGCAGCCGGAATCCCTGCGGGCGAACAGCTTGTCGCACGACAGCAGTTCGGAGGTAATTTCCCGTGTATATGCCTCAATCTTCCTGCGGAAGTCATCGGCGGGCAGTTCCCCACGCTCGATGCGTGCCAATTCCTTTTCCCATTCGCCCGTCATGGCGACATCGGCAATACGCATCGCCTTCACGACCGAGTAGAGGGCAAGCCCTTTTTCGGTGGGGACAAGCGACTTCTTGCAGCGTTCCATATAGCCGCGCTTGAAAAGCGTTTCGATGATGGACGCACGGGTGGCGGGCGTGCCGATGCCGCAATCCTTCATAGCCTGCCGCAATGCGTCGTCCTCTATCTCCTTGCCAGCCGTTTCCATCGCGGACAGCAGGGTGGCTTCGGTATGCAGCGGCTTGGGTTTGGTCTTTCCCTCCGTGATGGAGGCGGCTTTCAGTGCCAGCGTGTCGCCTTCCTGCCAACAGGGAATGGCGGCGGTTTCCTCTTGGCTGTTGTTCTCTTCTCCATTCTCCTTGCCATAGACGGCACGCCATCCGGCTTGCCTGATGATGCTGCCTTTTGCCACGAACTCCACTCCGGCACACTCTGCCGTGACGGTGGCAGTGTCCTTGACGCATTTTTCGGAGAAAGCCTCAAGCATGCGCCCGGCTATCATGTGATAGACGGTGCTGTCCTCTTTGGAGAGGAACAGCGGCTTCTCGCCCGTGACGA
>ERZ791579.1567-NODE-1567-length-12089-cov-3.350507_pt1 | contig 12089 bp, 8 predicted proteins | sample MGYA00509968_ERZ791579 | MGnify/ENA primary metagenome ERZ791579 (study PRJEB30046, sample SAMN00791924) | human gut metagenome | study: EMG produced TPA metagenomics assembly of the A metagenome-wide association study of gut microbiota in type 2... | reverse complement strand
TAAATGCGAAGCCACGGCAAATTCCGTTACTGGACACGTATGCGTGTACAGTAACGATGTTTGTCCATGCCTCCAAGCCATAACCCCAAATATATCTTCTGGCTTATTTTCAGACTTTGTATAACCAATTTTAATACTTTTACGTCTTCTACACCGTCACAATCTGCGACACTGCATCGCGTTTTGCCACTGTGATCGGGAAATCATTCGCCTTATACGGCGTATCTCCCTCTGTGATCTCCAGACGCACCGTCTCATATGCCAGCTCTTCGTAATTATTTTCCTTACTCAGATGCCCCAGGAAAATGTGCTTCAAATTGTCATGCAGAATGGAACTTAAAAGCCGCCCCGCATTTTCATTGGAAAGGTGTCCTCTGTCCCCCAGAATTCTCTGTTTGAGATAATAGGGATAAGGTCCTACCTGCAACATCTTCACATCATGATTCGCTTCCAGCAGCAAGGCATCCATTCCCTTCAGGCACTCCACGGTGTAATCATTATAGACTCCTAAATCCGTACAGATTCCCACCTTTTTATCTCCGTAAGCAATACGATAGCCCACCGGCTGTGCCGCATCATGGGAGATTTTCATGGGATTGACAGTCAAATCCTTGATAGTCAGTTTCACATCTTCCTTCACTTCCCGAAACAGGGTTGGATCGATCTTGCCCAGATTCCCCATCTTCTGGATTTCTTCCAGGGTTCCCGTTGTGGCATAGATCGGCACTTCATATTTTCTCGCCATGACACCCAGTCCCGCCACATGATCCATATGTTCGTGGGTCACCAGGATGCCATCCAGATCTCTTCCGGTGAGTCCCAGACTGTTCAGCCCGGCCTCCGCCTTTTTGCCGCTGATTCCCACGTCCACCAGCAGATGCGTGGCCTCTGATCCCACATAAATACAGTTGCCGCTGCTGCCGCTGGCAATACTACATAATCTCATAACTTCTTAATCTCTTTTCTATCTTACTTCTGTCTTACTCTTTTCCGTTTTCCATCTTCGGCATTAATGCATACTAGTGCATGCTTTTCCAGTAGATCTCTATCACATCTCCCTCTTTCAAAGGTTCCATGAACTGTGCCGGGCGTCCATTTAAGTTCGTCACAATGGATCTGCCTGCGGATGCGGAGGATCCCAGATCAAAATCAATATAATCAAACACATCCACAAATACATAGGAAGCCTTACCCTGCATGGTGATGGGGGAATGGTTCACGATCACTGTTAATGGATGCGGTCCCTGTGGTGACACGCTTTGGCTCTGTGCCGTCTGTTCCACGCTTTCGTACTTTTCGTCCTGCTTCCCGGAAGTCCCCTGCGTTGTCACGGAAGCCGTCCCGTTTTCTGCCGCAGTCTCTGTCCCCTGTGTCATCGCCGCTTCTCCTGCCACAGCCTCTGCCTTCTGCATCACAGGCCCTTCTCCATAAACAGGCTCTTCTCTATAGGCATCCTCTTCTGTGTCCGCATCCGGCAGGTCTGCATAACTCCCTTCCGGCAGCGGGTTCTTCATATCCCAGCTTACGGTGAAATGCTCATAAACTCTGGTATCCGGCTGCGCCGCTGTATCATTGACCCTGATATCCGCACCGAGAGGCACATCCAGAAATTCTGCGATTTCCTTTACAGTATAAGAATTCCGAATCCGAATATCATCGTTCTGGCCGATCCGGTAGAATTCATTCTCTCTGTGACCGTTGACTTCCGCTGTCTTCGGCAGACTGATCTGTTTACCGTTCACATAGACCTGCAGTGCATCCCCCAGTTCAGAGAGTTTTCCCAGCTCCAACACCGCCGGTTCGCCCTCCGTGGAAGGTGTTACCACAATGCGGTCCCCATTATGTACCTGGGTATACATATCCGCCTGGTCTCCGTTGACCCGGATGACTGCTGCCTCTCCCTGTTCGCCCCGCACCATACGGGTCTTACCATTGACAGTAAACAGAAGGGCTTCCCCTTTTCTGGGGAACAGCTGGTCATTGGGGAACTGCATCTGCATAGCGGCATCTGTCACGGATAATTTGCCGTTATCATAGAGCTTTACCCGCTCTCCGTTGAATTCCACGAAAATAAAATTATTACTCTGTACATAATAGCTTAAACAGATACCGATAGGTGTTACCATCATGGCATCCTTTCTGGCATTTTCCAGTTCAAATGTAATGGTCTGCATGACTTCCTGTCCCCGGATTGCCACACGTTCCTTCACGATGCCCAGCTTCTCTGCCAGCTTCTCCGTGTAACCGGGCACCATTCCACCGCCGCCTACCACGAACACGGCACTGACCGGTTTGTCCCCGTTCAGTTCTTTGATGGTATCGGATACCAGCTGGGTCATACGTTCGATCTCCGGATCCAGCAGTTCCAGCACTTCGCTGGCTTTGATGGTCTGGGGCAGTCCCATGATATCTTCGTATTCGATAGTCTCCTGAGTTCTGCATTTTCTCTTGATCTGCTCGGCCACCTCGAATTCCACGAGACAATGCTGTACCAGAATATCCGTCAGGCTGTCTCCTGCTACGGGGATCATGCCATAGGCTGTGATGGTTCCCTCTTTGGTAATGGAAATATCACTGGTGCCTGCACCCACGTCCACCAATGCCATATTTAACATACGGAACTTCTCCGGAATTGCTACCTGAATGGCAGCAATAGGCTCCAGTGTCAGATTCGCCACATGCAGGCCCGCCAGTTCTACTGCCTTATACAGACCGTCCACTACATCATCCGGCAGAAACGTGGCGATCAGATCCACTGCAATGTTTTTTGCCTTATGTCCCTCCAGATTACCCATCTGGTAGCCATTCATGTAATACCGCATGGCCGTATAACCCACACAGTAGAATTTCATATCTGTATCCGTATTGCTGTTCTGGAATTCCTCGTAAGCCTTCTCCACGCCCATGGTACACAAGGAATACACATCTTCCTGCGTGATCTCCCGGTCACTCTCAAAGCTGTGCTCCACATAGGTAGTGACGGTACGCAACACACGGCCTGCAGCTGCGATACATACTTCCGTAAGTTCTCTGCCCAGATCCGCTTCCAGCTGTTCCTTTACCTGGGAAATAGTCTCTCCCACCTTGCCGATGTCATGGATCTGTCCATCCAGCATGGCTCTGGTCTCATGCTCCTTGGAGCGCTGTGCCAGCACATGGAACTTCCCGCCATTTAAGTATCCTACCGTACCTACGATGCTTCTCGTACCGATATCCAGTCCGAATACCAACTGTCCCTGTTTTTCTTTTACTCCTTCCATGAATATGCCTCCAGTTTCTGTCTGATCTGTCTGTAGCTGTCTTCCAGACTGTCACTGTTATCAATGACAAAATCACAATGCTGCCGGAATTCTTCCTCCGAAAGCTGTGATGCTATGATCTTTTCTATCTTCTCCGGTGTGTAACCGCGGCTTTCCGAAAGTCTTCTTCTGCGTACATCTTCTCTGGCGTAGATATACCACATTTCATCCACTATATGTTCATACCCGCTCTCGATCAAAAGTGCCGCTTCCACAAAAAACAGTTCCACATCGCCCTTATTCTTTGCCTCTGCCAGACGATCCGCCAGATATTTTTTTACCGCAGGATGAATGATGGCATTCACCTGTTCCAACAGTGTCGGATCTGCAAAAATCTTTGCCGCCATTGCCGGCTTATCGATCTGTCCGTCCGGCGCAAGGATTCCGTCTCCCATCAGCGCTACCAGCGCATGATAGCCTTCGGTTCCCGGTTCCTTGACTTTATGCCCGATCTCATCCGCCAGATAGATCTCACATTTATAATGCTGTCCGATATATTTTAAAATCTCTGTTTTCCCGGCACCCACACCGCCGGTAATACCTATAAAACGCATTTATTTCGCCTCATACCAGTTATTGCCCGTGTGCAGATCGATTTCCAGCGTCACCGCCAGATCTGCCGCGGACTTCATATTTTCCGTAAGGATCTCACGGACTCTTGCCTCTTCCTCCCGTGCGGTCTCGACCAACAGTTCGTCATGCACCTGCAGGATCAGACGGGATTTTAACCCTTCCTCTTTCAATGCTTTCCATACCTTGATCATGGCGATCTTGATAATATCCGCCGCCGTTCCCTGAATAGGGGCATTCATGGCCACCCGCTCGCCGAAGGACCGTTGCATGAAATTGGAGGATGACAGTTCCGGGATAGGGCGTCTTCTGCCAAACATGGTCTCCGTATAGCCCTTTTCCTTTGCATCCGCCACCAGTTTGTCGATGAATTCCTTCACCTTCGGGTAAGTGGCAAAATACTGTTCAATGTACTGTGCCGCTTCCTTTTTGCTGATACTCAGATCCTGACTCAGTCCAAAGGAACTGATACCGTAGACGATACCGAAATTGACTGCCTTGGCATTCCGGCGCTGCAGATCCGTGACTTGCTCGAAAGGAGTATGGAATACCTTGGATGCCGTGATCCGGTGAATATCCTCTTCCTGTCTGTAAGCATCAATCAGCTGTTCGTCTCCGGACATATGAGCCAGCACACGCAGTTCGATCTGGGAATAGTCCGCATCCATGAATTCATAGCCTTCTCTGGGGATAAATACCTTACGGATCTGTCTGCCCAGTTCCATACGCATGGGAATGTTCTGCAGATTCGGCTCTGTAGAGCTGATACGCCCCGTAGCAGTAATGGTCTGATTGAAATTCGTATGGATCCTGCCGTCCTCTTCAATAAAAGCTGCCAGTCCGTCTGCATAGGTGGACTTTAACTTGGTCAGACCTCTGTATTCCAGGATATCTCTTACAATAGGGTAATCCGCCGACAGCTTTTCCAGCACATCCGCAGCTGTGGAATATCCGGTCTTGGTCTTCTTGCCGCCGGGGATCTGCATGGTCTCAAACAGTACCTCGCCCAGCTGCTTGGGGGAATTGATATTGAACTCTGTTCCTGCCTGTGTGTGAATGGACTGTTCCAGTTCCTCAATGCGGGCCACCAGTGCATCCCCATAAGCCTTCAGTTCCTCCCGCTTTACAGCCACACCTTCTTTCTGCATGTCATACAGTACCAGTGAAAGAGGCATCTCCATCTCCTCCATGAGACATTTCATGCCTGCTGCCTCCAGCTTGTCCTTCAGGACTTTTTTGCCTTTCCGGGAGACATAGGCTCCGTAGCACGCATACTCCATGGCTTTCCCGGCGTCCTCGGAAAGCAGTGTCCGGAAATCTCTCTTGCCGAATACTTCCGCTCTGCCCGGGATCAGAATTCCCAGATGCTCCGAAGCAATGGCCTCCATGTCATAATCATTCTTCAGAGGATTCAGCAGATACGCCGCGATCAATACGTCAAAATACTGTTCTGTACTGCTGCGGTCCAGATAGTCATACTGGTGCTTCACATCAAAGGTAGCGATCTGTGTATCCGTACCTGCGGATAGTTCCTGTAGAGCTTCCGTGATCTCTGCGGTGTCATCCACAGATTCCACCGCTTCCGCAAACAGACTTAACTGCCCTTCCGGTTCCTTTTCATGGGTCAGGGCATAAAATACCGTCTCCTCATCGGACACAGACAATGCCACCCCCAGCAATTCTTCTTTTTTCGTAGTAGCATCCACTGGTTCCGTGATCAGCCACAGGCCGATCTCCTTCTGTTTCTGCGCTTTTTTCAGATATTGTAAAAATTCTTTTTTATCTTCAATCTGTCGGAAGCTTTCTGCGATCTTGCTGTCATTGGCGGCGGCATCTTTTTCAAATCTTCCCAACAGATTTTTGAATTCCAGACGTTTGCACAAGGTATAGGCTTCCGGGGTATAGAACCCCTCTGCTCTGGCCTGTTCGTAATCCAACTGCAATTCGCAGTCGGTCTTGATCGTTGCCAGCGTCTTGCTCAGATCTGCCAGATCCTTATGCTCGATCAGGGATTCCCGGATACTTTTTTTCGAGATTTCTTCCACATGGGCATAAATATTATCCAGAGAACCGTACTCCACCATCAGTGCCTGTGCGGTTTTCTCTCCCACCTTCGGCACTCCTGGAATATTATCGGCGGTATCTCCCATCAGGGCTTTCAGTTCGATAAACTGTAACGGAGTCACCTGATAGGCAGCCAGTACATCTGCGGCATAATAATCCTCGATCTCCGTTCTGCCCTGCTTCGTCTTCGGAATCCGGATCTTGATATGATCCGTGGCAATCTGCAGCAGATCTCTGTCACCGGAGACCAGTGATACTTCCAATCCGGCCTGCTCTGCTTTTTTGGCCAGCGTTCCAAGAATGTCATCTGCTTCCAGTCCCGCCTGCTCCATAATGGTAATATGCATGGCCTTCAGGATTTCCTTCATGACGGGCACCTGCTCCCGCAATTCCTCCGGCATAGGCTTTCTCGTTCCCTTGTAAGCCTCATACATTTTGTGGCGGAAAGTCGGTGCATGAACATCAAAAGCCACTGCCAGATATTCCGGCTTTTCCTCCTCCAGAATTTTAAACATAATATTCAAAAAACCATAAATGGCATTTGTGTGCAGTCCCTCTGCATTACTCAGATCCGGCACTCCGTAGAATGCCCGGTTCAATATACTGTGTCCGTCGATCAATACCAGTTTCTGACTCATACTCTGTCTATCCTATCTTAATTCTGTCCTCTTGATTCTATCAGGTGTCGCTAAGAGATGATCCATCCGAGAAATCCCATAAGAAAAATCACCGTCAGCACTTCCAGTACGGCCCCTGTCTTCAGAAAAGCCATATGAAATCTTACCTTGCGCTTTGCTTCCGCAAGTCTCAGTTCCAGTTCTCTCTGCAGGTCAAAAGCATCGCCGTCTTCCAGACGCTGCATACCTTCCGTTACAAGGAACTGAATCACCAATTCCTCCTTGCAGCCCGGGCATTCCCGCATATGCTCCCCGAATTCCTGCAAGGTCTGAAAATCCAGTTTTCCTGCAATGAAATCAGGAATATTCCTTTCAAATTCTTTGCAATTCATGCTTCCACCCTATTCCAAAACAGTTCTACAGATTGCGTTCCCATATACTCATACACTTCTACTATACAACATCTTGTGTAAAAAGACTAGAAAAATAGTAGCAAGATTCCAGAAAAAAACTCTTGTCAACTTTTTTAATCTATGATAAGATAATCTCTGTTGTGAGTGTTTGAATGCCGGCGTGTCGGAATGGCAGACGAGGCAGACTCAAAATCTGTTGGTGGCAACACCGTATGGGTTCAAGTCCCATTGCCGGCAGTTAGCGCAGAATCGAATCGGTTCTGCGCTTTCTTTTTGTATTTTTATAACCACATCGCATTTCCTGCTTTTTCTAATTTTTTTCCAATCATCTCCTATGGATTAATTGTTACAAAATTGTTACAATTCATTTGTGCTTAGCTAACACAGACGTAACCGAACACCAGGCAACAGGAAAAGGAGGAAGAAAGTATGTGTTTCAAATTCATTAACTGTTCTCAGTGGTTGAATGCATTCTGCGGCTACTTCAATTTTGGCTGCTAATATCGTTTTCGACGAATAGAGCGTTCCATAGACGCACGAAAAGGCTCTCCCGTTTGGGATGAGCCTTTTCTTATTTCTACACTTTTTCTATGAATTTATACATTTTTACCGATAGTCATAACGGAGGGTGACATCATTGCCCTGTACCTGTACTTCCGCACAGCTTCCGGTGACAATCGGCATCATGGGTGCCAGATGTCCCAGATCCACATCCATGATCACGGGAACATTCTTCTCTCCCGCCACGGCCAGAACTGCCTGGTACTGATCCAGTCCCATCATCTCCTGTCCGAAACACAACGGTCTTCCGATGAGAAAACCTTTGACATACTGAAACCATCCGGCTTCCTCCATCTGCCACATGGCTCTGCGGATGGCAAAAACATTCAGGTCACATGCTTCCAGGAACCAGATGATTCCGTCCTCTTTATACTTTTCCAGAAAATCCTGTGTTTTATCAAACCGGGTTCCCAGTAGATTCACCAGACAATCCATACAGCCGCCCAGCAACCGACCTGAAAAGCGGATCTCCGGTTCCTTTTCTGCTGTCTGTCTGCCAAGATACTTTTTCAGCACTCTGGATTCCGTGGTGTTATAGGGCAACAGAGGCTGTTCTTCATTTTTCAGAGACTCCTTTTCCCACTTGTCATATCCATGCACCTCTTTGGTCTCTCCGGTCAATATTCCGAAGGCATCTTTCAGGGATGCATGCCAGGGCTCCATGCCAAAGGCGGCCGCGCAGGGGCCGTAGACGGAGGCGGTATCACAGATGGTTGCCAGCAGATAGGTCATGTTGGTATTGTCAGAATACCCCAGATACCACTTGGGCTCTGCTGCCTGCAGACGCTCAAAATCCACATGGCTCATGGTCTCGCACATCAGTTCTCCGCCACCGCAGGAGATCAGACAGTCATTTTCCGGGCTGCAATAGTAATCCGTCAGCTCCTGCCCGCATTTTTCGGGGGTGTTACTGATACCGATGCCCTCTCCGGCATAACAGTTGGGGCCTAATTGTAACTGATAGCCCATTTCCCGGAATTTCTTCTGGGCATTGCCAAAGGCAGTGTAATAAGGTTCTATCTGACAGCCAAAAGAAGGGGCCACAAATCCAATGGTCCCTCCCCGCTGTATATGTTTCGGATATTTCATTGCTTCGTATCCTCCTATATCGCCCATTCGCATTCCGGGCTATCGCCCTTCTTGCTCATGTTCGTTCACTTCCCTCATAGGAGGTTTGCTTTGCCTGCAAGCAGTCACGCCAACCTCCTATGGGTAAGTGTTATGCGTCAAAATTAATCTTATTATAAATATCGAAACAGTCAAAGGTTGCAAAATAATCCTTCGGTGTCTCGGCACGGCGGATCAGTTCCACGCTGCCGTCCTCCTTCAGCAGAAGCTCTGCGGATTTCAGCTTACCGTTGTAATTGTAACCCATGGCAAAACCGTGTGCACCGGTATCGTGGATGGCAATATAGTCACCGATATCGATCTTCGGCAGCATCCGGTCGATGGCGAATTTGTCGTTGTTCTCGCACAGGGAACCGGTCACATCGTACTTGTGGTCGCAGGGCTCGTTTTCCTTGCCCAGTACAGTGATGTGATGGTAAGCGCCGTACATGGCGGGACGCATCAGGTTCACGGCACAGGCATCCACACCGATGTATTCCTTATGAGTATGCTTCTCATGGATGACCTGGGTCACCAGATGTCCGTAAGGTGCCATCATATAACGACCAAGCTCTGTGTAGATTGCCACATCACCCATGCCTGCCGGTACCAGAACTTCCTCATATACCTTACGCACGCCTTCGCCGATGACTCTGATGTCGTTGGGTTCCTGATCCGGACGGTAAGGAATACCGATACCACCGGACAGATTGATGAAGGTAATGTGTGCGCCGGTCTCCTCTTTCAGCTTTACTGCCAGTTCGAACAGTTCTCTTGCCAGAGTGGGATAATAGTCATTCGTTACCGTGTTACTGGCCAGAAAAGAATGGATACCGAAATTCTCCACACCCTTTGCCTTCAGGATCTTATATCCCTCAAACATCTGCTCCGTGGTGAAACCGTATTTAGCATCGCCCGGATTGTCCATGATGTTATTGCTGATGGAAAAATATCCGCCGGGATTGTAACGGCAGCTCAGGGTCTTGGGCAGATAACCGATGGTCTTCTCCAGGAAATCGATATGGGTGATGTCATCCAGATTGATGGTGGCACCGATTTTTGCCGCATATTCGAATTCATGGGCCGGGGTATCGTTGGAGGAGAACATAATGTCCTCTCCCTTTACCCCCATAGCATTGCTGAGCATCAGCTCTGTCAGAGAGGAGCAGTCACATCCACAGCCGTAATCTCTTAAGATGTTGATCAGAAAAGGGTTGGGAGTCGCCTTTACCGCAAAGAACTCCTTGTAGCCCTTGTTCCACGCAAAAGCTTCCTTCAGCGCCTTCGCATTCTCCCGGATTCCCTTTTCATCATAGATATGAAACGGTGTGGGATATTTTTCTGCGATCTTTTCGATCATTTCTTTGGTAACAAATGCCTTTTTTTCCATAAGTATCTCCTCTGCATCTATCTTATTTACAGTAACGCGCTTCTCATCTCTTCCGGAGTCAGAGTGCTCAGATAAGCAGGTGCCACATCAAATACGGTCTTGCAGCCCTTCTGGCCTTCCTGATTCATGCGGTAAGCAGCTCTTGCATAAGCGGTCAGTACGCAGGAAGTGAACTCCGGGTTGGAATCCAGCTTTAAGCTGTACTCGATCACATGGTTGTGCTCACCGTTTAAGCCGGTCTTGCCGGTACGCAGTACAAATCCGCCGTGAGGGATACCTGCGTGATCTCTCTGCAGTTCTTCCTCAGTGATGAAATGTACAGTAGTATCATAATCTGCAAAATAGTTGGGCATGGTCTTGATCTGCTCTTCGATCTGTGCCTTGTCTGCGCCCTCTTCCGCTACCACAAAGCACTCTCTGGTATGCTTCTGTCTGGTGGTCAGAACCGGATTCTCACAGTTTCTGACAGCTTCCAGTGCGGACTCTACGGGAATGGTATACTGCTTGGCATCCTTGACACCGGGGATACGACGGATGGCATCGGAATGTCCCTGGCTGACACCCTTACCCCAGAAGGTATAATCGCTGCCGTCTCTTAAAATGGCATTGGCATACAGTCTGTTCAAGGAGAACATACCGGGATCCCAGCCTACGGAAATCATGGCTACCTTGCCGCCCTCTTTTGCTGCAGCATCTACTTGTGCGAAATGCTCGGGGATCTTCGCATGGGTATCAAAGCTGTCTACCACGTTGAAATATTTTGCATACTCTGCGGTCTGTTTGGGCAGATCGGTTGCGGAGCCTCCGCACAGCACCAGGACATCGATCTTGTCCTGCATGGACAGTAACTGATCTACATTATAAACCTTCACATCTGTTAAAGTCTTTACTGTAGCAGGATCTCTTCTGGTAAATACGGCTACCAGCTCCATGTCATCATTCTGCTTTACTGCACATTCCATTCCTTTTCCTAAGTTACCATAACCTAAAATTGCGACTCTGATACTCATTTTTCTATCCCTTTCTATTTTATCCTATTTATGAGAACGCTGCGGCCGTTTCCACCCGGCAAAAGCGTTTTCTACATAATTATTGCTCACCCTGCTTCAACCGAATGAGGGCGATCTCGTTGCGCATGGCATCCTTGAAGACTCTGACAAAATTCTTCTGGCCACTGTAAAGGCAGGTATCACTGCTCTTTCCCGTCACCGTACCGGTGAGAATGTACTCGGAATCTATGATGAGACGGATCTGATCCATCTGCTGTTCCTCTTCCTTAGGCTCTCTGAAATGCTCCGGCACCAGGTATTCTATGATCCCGGCCTTTAATTCCGCATCTTCCGGAAAAGGTTCTCTGTTGTCTTCTGAAATCAGCACCACTTTTTTCTGTGCCCGGACCAGCTCCCTGATCTCCTCCGACCATTGCTCCAGGAATTCACCTGTTGCGGAAAAATAAATACGCTTCTCGGCACCCAGAAGCATGTGCCGGATCTTGTCACAGATGTGGTCATAGCCTTCGATGGTGATATAGCCTTCTCTAGGTAAATTTTTCCTGGGGCCATCCGCCACCAGACGTTCTTTTGCTTTCCGCAGATACCGGATCCGGTTATCACAGAACTCGGATAATGCTACAGCCAGATATTTTGAGGAGGTTCCTTCGATCACATAAGCAGCTCCATGCTCCACCAACGATGCCAGTCCATTATAGACATTGGATCTGGAAATCCCCGTCAGCTTCGCCACCTCATAGCCTGTCAGTTCTTCATTTTGAAGAAGACACAGGTAAATGACAGCCTCCTGCCTGCTCAGTCCGAACAGGATAAGTTGTTCTATGATTGCCGCTTCTTCCATAGGTACTCCTTTTAGTAGTTCTTTACAGGAACACTATAGTAAGGATTCCTTGTTTTGTCAATAGGGGAAATACTTATTGAGAAAAGATGTCAGTAAAAGAAATGGAAAGTGATGCCACTCCTCCGGGAATTCTGTTTGTATTAAAAACGTCCTTTTTTGCTAAAAAAATACAAAAACAGGAGATTTTGGCCTTTTATAAGAGCTTATTTTCGCTAAA
>ERZ791579.1563-NODE-1563-length-12111-cov-2.254562_pt1 | contig 12111 bp, 10 predicted proteins | sample MGYA00509968_ERZ791579 | MGnify/ENA primary metagenome ERZ791579 (study PRJEB30046, sample SAMN00791924) | human gut metagenome | study: EMG produced TPA metagenomics assembly of the A metagenome-wide association study of gut microbiota in type 2... | reverse complement strand
TTAATTATGTGTCGATTTTTTGTTTATTTGTTTGCGTAAATAGAAATATGCCGTACATTTGCAATGTGTTTTTCATGGTATTAGATTTAAGGTTAACGAAGATTGGTTGTCGGGATGACAACCATTTTTTTTATTTCTACTTTTCAGTTTGCTAAAATCAAAAAATTAGTTTTATAGTCTGTTTGAATTTCCCGATAGCAAAAAATTATTCGGTTCTCTTTGCATTTTCTTTCGGACTGTTCCCTTTTGAACAAAAATATCCGGAAATTGTCTTTTGCTACCGAGACAGGCAACTTGGAATGTTTGCTTAAATCGATTTTGTAGGATGCCGTTTTCCTACTTTGTAGGAGTAAATTCTCAATTTGTTGAATAAACAAGATTATTTTAATGTAAGATAGGGGAGGATATGCTCTTAATTTGCATTTAATATTTTTTTAATTATTTGCTAATACGAATAACTTGAAAAAATTAATGCTTCTTTTATCTCTTTGTAAAACAAAAAGGCTTGTTGCAAAAATGTCGTATTATGCGTATTGACAATCAGTAAGAATTTAATGTTTAACTAAAAGTAAATCGAAATAACATGAGAAAGATGTTACTGACGGTATCGCTTGTTTTTATTGCTTTTATAAGTGCTTCGCAACTCAGAGCAAATAATGAAGCGAATTCTTTAACAGAAGGAGTAAATAACCGCTCTTGCGAAAAAACTTATCGTTTTTTTACGGATGAAGATTTGAGGAATGTAGAAGCCTCTGCTAAAACCGAATGGGGTACTAAAATTGTCGGTATGTTGAAAGAAAGAGTCGATGAACGTGTCCGTTATGGTTTTGACATTCCCGATAAATCGACTGGGCGTAGTCAGAACTATATTTGCCCTGTACATAAAAAGCTGTTTAAATTCGAGCTTGACAAGCCTCATGACCACTATTGTCCCGATTGCGGAAAATCTTATAAAAGTGACTTTTTCGATGCTTGCTGGCGCAATATCTATCAGCATAATATGCAATATTTTATTGTCGATTGTGGTTATTTATATTTAGCTACAAAAGACAAAAAATATTTTGATTACCTAAAGGAAATCTTCTTGGAATATGCCGATAAATATCCGCAATATCCGGTTTATACAAAAGAGCAAGTTGCTAAATCTTATTATCTGGGCAGAATGTTTGAACAATGGTTAGAAGATGCCATGTGGTTTTCCGATGTTTGTCCGATTTATGAAATCATAAGGGATGGTCTGACACAGCAAGAGAGAGAAAAAATAGAGAAAAATCTGTTTCAGGAAGCTGCTGATATGATTACGGCCCGTCGTGGACAGCACAATTGGCAGGCTTGGAATAATGCTATGCGAACATCGTTGGCTGTAACATTAAAAAATGACGAGATGATGGATTATGCGGTTAACGGCAGTGTCGGTTATATCGAAGAGTTCAAAAAGATGGTTTATGATGACGGCTGGTATAAAGAAGCTTCGCCCGGGTATCACTATTTCCCGCTTAAGGCTCTTTTGCAGACGGCAAATGCAGCAAGGGCTTGCGGTATAGATCTTTATAATGAGAAACTGAAAAGTATGCTTACGGGTGTTGTTAAAGCAATGTATCCGAACATGACTTTTCCTGCTCATAATGACGGGGGATATATGTCCGATATTTCAAATCAGGATTTTTTATATGAGATGGGATATTCCCGCTTCAAAGATCCTTTTATCTTGCAAATCTTAGCAAAAGTCTATGCGACTAAAGATCGAAATTCGGCATTGGCTTTGCTGACGAATGTCGATATTAAACCGGATAAAGCGCCGTTGAAACAAGATAGTTATCTGTTTGATGATACGGGAATCGCAATTTTGCGTTCAGGAGATAATACGTTGGTCTTCCGTTATGGTTTTAGTGATGGAGGGCACAGTCATCCCGACCGGCTTTCGGTTACGTTACACAATGGGGAGAAAGAGATTCTTACCGATTGCGGAACGTATAGTTATGCACAACCGGCCTATTTGGGATGGCAAAAGCGGGGATTGTCTCATAATCTCGTGTTGGTGGACGGGCAAGATATGCAGATCAGAGGAGCTAAAACAGCAGGTAAGTTACTGTCGTTCGATCCCGATAAAAACGGGGGAGTTGCTTCCGCTGTATTAGATAATAATGGTTATCCCGGAGTAAAGTTGACACGTACGGTGAAACTTGACCGCAATAAATTTATAGATCGGTTCGAGGCACAGTCTGAAGAAGAACACACCTATGATTATGTCTTGGCTTTATCTGATAAGCCGGAACTCGGGGACGGTTTTGTAGATGCTCGTCTCGAAGGTAAATCCCCGGCTTATGAATTTATAAAAGGAGTAAAATCGAAAATTTACAAGAATGGCATCGTGACTTTTAAAGCCGGAACAACTAAATTTGAAATTAAGAATACCTATAAAACTCCTATTGAAGTTTTTTGGGCAGAAGCACCGGATATTATGTACGGTAGTTCCGAGAAAGATACGCATACAATAAAATCATATATGCTTGTGGTGCGGACCAAGGGAAAAAATCTTTCTATAAGTAGTGTTATAATATTGGGTAAAAAACGTTAGTGAACAATAGCAGAAAAAGTATTTGTTAATAGAAGGCTTCTGCTGATTTTAAGAGCCTGAATTTTTTAACAAAAAAATGACCTGATAATATTTTTTTGTTGGGAAATTTACGGCAGGCTCTAAGTATCACGTAGATATTGAGTTGGTAAAAGACTGTTCAGAAAATAACTGATAACTATTTTCTGAACAGTCTTTTTATATAACAGATTATCGATATTGAAGTAAATTGGTCTAATTGTTATATTAATTGACAAATTTTTTACTACAAAAAAAAGTATCTATTTCTAATTTTGATAAATCCTTTTATCAAGGATTAAGATTATGTCTATTATGCTGAAAATTAAATTGCAGATATCATGAAAAATTTGTTTATTCTATTTTTATTTTTGATCCCATTTGGAGTGTTTGCTCAAGAATCAGTAACGCAGAGTGAAGATGGTAAAGGCCTGATCGTTCAGCTGAAAAAACATATAGCCTTTTTTGATGCTGACAGTGTAAGAATATCTACGGAGATGTTTAATGATTCGTTGGCAACATTAAAATATATTATCACTTCAAGAAATGTAGAGGATACCACAGCTTTTCTGTTGATGAGAAAAATTCCTAAAAATTATCGGGAATGTATTGGAGAAAAACTGCCCGATTTGGAAATTGAGGATTTAGCCGGAAATAAACTAACGGTCGGGAAAAATAAGAATATCTCGTTAATTGTTTTTTGGAATATCTATTGTCCTCCCTGCATTAAAGAGCTCAAAATATTGGATGCTCTCAGAGAAGAATATCCCGAGACCGACATTTTTGCCATTACAGGTAATAGTCGAGACACAGTCCGTTCTTTTATGCAAAAACATAATTTTAAATGGGAAAATATTCATCTTATCTCGGACTGCAGCTATGAGGAAAAATACCCGTTCTTTAAAGAAATACAAATAGCTCCGTTCAGTGTAATTGTAGATCGTAATCTGGTAATAAAAGACGTGTTTGTTGCAGAAGGCATGCGCAGGATGTTGACCGTTTTGGATTCATTGGATAAAGAATCTGAATAACAATCTATGAGAGTCAATTAAAATATGATATATCATGAAAAAGCTGACAGTTTTATTCTTTTTGTGTATTATACCTTTTATTGCAAATGCGACCATTTCTGAGATGAGTTTTGGAAAGTGGAATATTAAGTTTGATGATGAGACAAAACGAGCGGAATTCGTAAAAGAAGGTGTGACAGTGCTTAAAGATGTCAAAATAAAGTTTAAAAATGGGGATGTACTTTTGGATGCTTCTTCGTATAATTCTGTAAAAATAAAACAAGAGGATATTGTTGATGAAGTGGGTAAGGCCCGGAAATTTACCATTGAATATACCGGCAGTGAAGATTCGGATAACCCCATAGTCTATCAAAATTTTTATTTATATGACGGACAAGATTACTTTCTTACCGATGTAATATTGCAGTCTCCGGACAATTCGATTATATCAAGCAATTATATTGCGCCTATCAGTACCGAAGCCGATAATCTGTTTTTACCTGCCGACGTTAATAATCGATTTATAACAGTTCCTTTTGATAATGACGGGTTTATAACGTATACTTCTTATCCTTTGAGCTGTAGTCAGACAGATCCGGAGTCTTTGGCTATCGGGCGTGTTGCCCGAGACTCTGTTTCGATGGAAGTCTCGGCAATATTTAATGGTGAAACACAGTTGGGGTTGGTTATCGGCTCTGTCGATCATGATACATGGAAATCTGCTGTCAGGATAACCGGAAGCCCGCTGGCACAAGGTAAGATCACCAATCTTGAATGTTTTAGCGGTGTTACGCATCATATAACGCGCGATATGATAGATGGTGTATTAAAACCTCATGGTGCTGTAAAGGGACAGCAGGTAAAATCTGCCCGTATGATTGTGCATTATTCCGGTGACTGGCGTACCGGATTGGAGACTTTTGGTGATGTATGTTGTGCAATCGCTCCGAAAAGAAGCTGGGATAAACCTGCACCTTACGGCTGGAGTAGTTGGGGCGGCATGGGTACTGAGATCAGTTATGATGGTGTTGTGTCGGTATCGGATTTTATAAAGGAGAATATTCAGAATAAAGGCGGATTCGGTGATGATGGTGTTATCTTTATCAATTTAGATGCATCTTGGGATAAACTCGATTGGGATGAATTGAAACAGTTTGTAAAGCACTGTGAAGCAAACGGGCAGATGGCCGGGGCTTATTGGTCTCCGTTCTGCGATTATGCGGGAGTAGAAGATCGTGCCGTAGAAGGAAATAACGGGTATGTGTATGGACAAGCATTATTGAAAGTTTTCGGTAAGATTAAGTGGGAAGCCGGTGCAGCGTGTATGGATCCGACAGCCCCGGCTACACTTTCCCGCATCAACTTTTTTATAGATAAATTTAAGGATGCCGGAATCAAATGTTTGAAATTGGATTTTTTGAGTAACGGATCTATCGAGGCAGATAGTTATCGTAATCCGAAAGTTACTACGGGCATTCAGGCTTATAACTATGGTATGAAGCATTTGAGGGAACGTGCCGGAGACGATATTTTTATCATCGAGTCGATATCTCCGCTTTTTCCTGCCAATTATGCCCATGCCCGTCGTATCAGTTGCGATGCTTGGGGAGAAATGTGGCATACGAGTTATATGATGAACAGTTTCTCTTTCGGCTGGTGGCTTAGTCGTGTTTATTGCTTTAATGACCCGGATCATTTGGTAATGGGAGATCGTAGTGAAGCGGAAAATATATCGAGAATGACAACCGGAGCAGTAACCGGATATTGCATTCTTGGAGATAATTTGTCAACAAAAGGAATTGCCGTCGGTTCGAAAATCAGTCAGGAAAAAGCCATAAAATTTTCTACTGTTGAGAAAGTAAATGATGTCATACGTTTGGGAAAATCTTTCCGTCCGGCTTATGGACATAAATTGTCGGGACGTAATAATTCAGTCGATTTATTTTATCTCGAGACCGAAGATTCCTATTATATTGCTCATTTTAATTACGAATCGGGAGATAAAACCGGAACTATCGATTTTTCGTATATGAATATCGATCCCGAAAATATAGATGTTTCTAGAAGTTATGAGTGTTGGACGGGTGAGGGTGTTACTCTTAATGAAAAGGGACTTGAGTATTCTTCTCCGAATAATATGGCGAAGATATATAGGCTTTTTAAAAAATAGTGTAATACAAGAATAGTAATGAGATCCTTGTTTTTATTATGCTTAAATATAAGTTTATGAAAAATACTTGGGTTATAATAGCGTCGTTTTGAGATTTTAATTTCTGATTGCAATGAATTTGCTATTATTTGATTAAATATTGCTATGTTTTGATGTGTAAAATATATTCTTTTGTACAACATAAATAAAACATGTTTTTGAGTTTATAATCGCTTGTTATTGAACAAGAGTTTGAAGATAAAAAACATAAAAAAACGATTATTGAGTTCTTTATTAAATGAAAATATAGTTTGTTGTAAGTCATTTGAAAAATGATGTGTGTATATTTTTATATAGAATAGTAATCTTTACGTCAAGAATAGTTTTTCATGGTATTTTAGATTTAAGATTAAGGAAGAACGGTTGTCGGGATGGCAACCGTTCTTTTTTGTTGAGGATAGGCGGCTGTGTATACTGAAAAATTATAGAAGAATAATCTATCTTTTATTTTATTCTATATCTTTGTTTTGATTAGAAAAATAAGATGTGCATTGGTCGCAATAATTATGTAGAGGATATAATAAAGAGTAGTCGGTCAAGCTTGGACGGCTTTTCTCGATTATATACCATTATCCGATACGTTGATAAATGATTTACGTCCGTTTTTTTAGATATTCAGGAAAATTATTAGACAGGCTCTTAAGAAAAGTAAGGAGGTAGAAGATGTTTAGGCTGTTCAAAGAAATAAGAGTAAAGATTTTGATTGGGTATTTGTTGCTGATAGTAATAGCCTTTTTTTCTGTGTTCTTTTTATTCGATAAATTTTCCCGCCTTTCTCTTCCCGATGAGGAAGAAGAAGCTATGCGAAGTAAGCGTTCTCTAATTAGTGAGACATTGGCATTATTATATGAGTCGGAGGGTGACTTGCAAGCATTGAGTAGCGGACATGTCCGCAATAGCAGGCATTATCGTCAAACTTTTGATAAAATGTACCGAAATTTAGACTCTTTGAAACAGTTGGTTACCGATACGTTACAAAAGCAGCGGATGGATAGTATTATCGTGCTTTTAACCGAGAAAGAATCTAATTCGTTGGCATGGTTGAGATTACGCCGGAATGCAGATGTCGGTAATTTGTATGAACAAAACATTCAGAGAGAAATAACCCGTAGGGATTCGGTAGTTAAGTCGGTACAAATCAGGAAAAAAATTGTAGTAAAACAAGATACCCTCACGGTCAGAAATCCGAGAAAAAGTTTCTTTAAGCGTTTGGCAGATGCTTTTTCTACACGGAAAGAAGATGAAAATACGGTGTATAGTCAATCTCAGCAATTGATTACCGATACGGTTGTTCAACCTTATAATGCAGCAGATACGATTGCCAATATATTTTCCGATATACAGTATGCCGTTTTCGATCAGCAAAAAGAATTGCAGAATCGGGTTACTCGCAGGAGTGAGGCTCTACGTTATAATAACCAAATTTTGTTGGTCAAAATCAATAATTTGGTAAGAGCTTTCGAACAAGAAGAGTTAGACAGATCTTTGGCACGTTATCAGGACAGAGACCAGGTGATGAGGCATTCTGTACAGGTGGTGGGAGGTATTGCCGTGTTCTCTTTGATTTTGATAGTTCTTTTCATCATTTTTATTTGGAAAGATATTTCCCGGAGTAACCGTTATCGGAGAGAACTTGAAGAATCGAATCGTCGGGCAGAAGAATTATTGAAAAGCAGAGAACAGTTGATGTTGACTATTACACATGACATTAAAGCTCCATTAAGTTCGATTATCGGTTATATCGATCTTTTATCCGGACATATTCGTGAATCCCGGGCAAAATATTATTTGGAGAATATGAAGAGTTCATCAGATCATCTTCTTCAATTGGTAACCGATTTACTGGATTATCATAGACTGGATTCTGATAAAATGGAGATACATGATGTGCCGTTTGAGCCGTATCGTTTTTTTTGTGAGATAGGAGATAGTTTTATACCTGTAGCAGGTAAAAAGAATTTAGAACTGATAACCGAAATCGATAAAGATTTGCAGGGCGCTTATCTGGGAGATCCTTTCCGTATTCGGCAAGTTGTAAATAATTTATTGTCGAACGCTATAAAATTTACAGAAAAAGGCTCAGTTGCATTGCGAGTCAAGCTATTAGGTAGTCGGTTGAAAATTCAGGTAGAAGATACCGGTATGGGAATTGCGGAAGATGACCGTGAACGCATTTTTAAGGAGTTTACGAGACTTCCCGGAGCGCAGGGTGCTGAAGGTTTTGGTTTGGGATTATCTATAACAAAAAAACTGGTCTTGCTTCTTGGCGGAAAAATTTCGGTCGATAGTACACTCGAGCAAGGAACATGTTTTACGGTAATTATTCCGTTTAAGAAAACGGATATGGTAATACCGGAAGAAACTGCAGAAGAAAGTGCTGTGCTTGATATGGGAAAGAATGTTCGTTGTTTGTTGGTAGATGATGATCGTTTGCAGCTTGAGCTTACGGCGTCATTGATGAAACGTTATAATTTTTCTTGTGTCTGTTGTGAACATCCGAAAGAAGTGCTTGGCTTATTGTCAGACCAAAAGTTCGATTTTGTATTCACAGATATTCAGATGCCTGAATTATCCGGCTTTGAATTAGTTCGTTTAATTCGTGCTTCTGATTTGCCGGAAGTTCGATCCATTCCTGTTGTAGCATTGACTGCCCGGTCGAATATGTCTGATAATGAATTTCTATCAGCGGGTTTTACGTCACATTTAAACAAGCCTTTTACGGGAAAGGAGTTATATGATCTTGTAGTCCGATATTATCCGGATTATATTTCTGATTTATATACGGAAGAAACCGTTCATAATCCAGAGGAGGAACTTCGTTTTTCTGCGTTATTGGCATTTGCAGGAGATGATAAAGATGCGGCGAATGAGATATTGGCATCGTTTGTCTCTGAGACAAGACAAAATCTGGAACGTTTTAAGAGTGCTCGTCAAGATAAAGATATGAGTACGATATCTGCTGTGTCACATAAATTGATACCGCTATTTACATTGTTGGAACATCGAGAGTGTACCGATATATTGATTGAGTTGGAGAAAATTAAAGGAGAATTCAATTTCGAGATTGATCAAAAATGCCAACTTGTAGAAACTTATATTGTAAATACGATTTCAGAGGCAGAACGGTACATTACCCTACACAATTGAGGAAAAAATCTACATGTTATGTGTGGAATATTCCACATTTGGTAGGATGTATATTAATTGCGTTGTTTTGTAATCATTTGATAATCATTGTGTAATTGTTATATATCATTTTCTTGGCATATTTTTGGAATATTATGTTGGTGTGTTTATGAATAAAATACCAATATAATAAACTAAAAAATTGATGATTATGAAAAAGATGATTTTTAGTGTTGCTACAATTCTGTTTTTAGGTATTACAACAACAATTTGTGCTCAAGAACCGGTAAAAAAAGATACGACCAAGACCGAACCTGCAAAGAATTTTGCTTTGATGGACGAACCAGTGAAAAAAGATACGGCCAAGACCGAGCCTGCAAAGAATTTTGCTTTGATGGACGAACCGGTGAAAAAAGATACAACAAAGACCGAACCTGCGAAGAATTTTGCTTTGATGGATGAACCGGTGAAAAAAGATACGACAAAGACCGAGCCTGCGAAGAAATTTGCTTTAATGGATGAACCGGTTAAGAAAGATTCTACTAAAACAGAAAATCCAGCTCCAGCACCTAAATCGGTTTCTATTGCATAAATTTCTGATTATAAGTTAGACAAAACATAGCTCTCCAGTAAGTAAAGTGCGTAATGTAATAATAGGTTAGCTTCAAAAACGATTGCATTACAAAATAATAAGTTTCGATAAAAGTATGTGCTTCTTCTGCTTTTGTCGAAACTTATTTGTGAATCTACACAGATTCTGATAGCATTGAAAAAAGCCATATCAAACTCTATTTTGAGAATTGATAATGGCTTTTTATAAATTAAGTTTTCAATAATTCAATGATTCAATAATTACAACGGCATATTTCCATGCTTTTTAGGAGGATTAGACACATTCTTGTTCTGAGCCATATCCAGAGCGGCAATTAGCTTGGCCCTGGTCTGCTCAGGAAGAATCACCTCGTCGATATATCCGAGCTCCGCGGCCCTGAAAGGATTAGCGAACCTCTCCCTGTATTCCTCGGTCAGTTCCGTCCTTTTTTCATTATCCGCATTCCTGAACAATATATTCACGGCGCCCTCAGCCCCCATGACAGCAATCTCAGCATTCGGGAAAGCCAGATTGATATCCGCCCCGGTCAGTTTGCTGGCCATAACGATATACGCCCCGCCATACGCCTTTCTGGTAATCAAAGTGACCTTTGGAACAGTCGCCTCGGCAAAAGCATATACCACCTTCGCCCCGTGCCTGATAATCCCGTTATGCTCCTGTACCGTCCCCGGCAAAAATCCCGGCACATCCTCAAACGTCACCAACGGAATATTAAAACAATCACAAAAGCGGATAAACCTAGCCGCCTTATCCGAAGCATCGATATCCAACACCCCCGCAAGGAAAGCAGGCTGGTTCGCCACGATCCCGACAGTCCGTCCCCCCAACCTTGCAAATCCGATCACAATATTCTTGGCAAAATCCGGCATGACCTCAAAAAAATATCCGTCATCGACCACCGGCACAATGACTTCCTTCATATCATAAGGAATATTCGGATCATCCGGAATCACCTCTCTCAATCCCGTCACCTCACGACGAATATCATCCCTGCAAGGGACACACGGAGCATCCTCCATATTATTAGCCGGCAAGAAACTCAACAACTCCCGGATCTCCAATATCACCTCCTTCTCGGAATCCCCCAAGAAATGGGCCACACCGCTGACCGAAGCATGCGTCACCGCTCCCCCCAGCTCCTCCTTACCGACCAGTTCATGCGTCACCGCCTTAACCACATCCGGCCCGGTAACGAACATATGACTGTTCCCCCTGACCATAAAAATAAAATCGGTCAAAGCTGGCGAATAACACGCCCCCCCGGCACAAGGTCCGAGAATAGCCGAAATCTGCGGAATCACCCCCGAAGCCATGGTATTGCGGAAAAAAATACCCGCATACCCGGACAAGCTCTCCACCCCCTCCTGAATACGCGCGCCGCCCGAATCATTCAAAGCGATCACCGGTGCACCGTTCTTCAAAGCCAGATCCTGCACCTTCATAATCTTCCGAGCATTCTCCGCACTCAACGTACCCCCGAACACCGTAAAATCATAAGCATACACAAACACGAGCCTGCCCTCGATCCTGCCATACCCCGACACGACCCCGTCCCCGGGAATCCTCGCCCCGTCCATTCCATAATCCTTACACCTGTGCACTACGAACTTGTCCAGCTCGTTAAAAGAAGCCGGATCCAGCAACAAGTCGATCCTCTCCCTCGCCGTCAACTTACCGGCCGCATGCTGCTTACCGATTCGGTCAGCCCCTCCGGCCATCTCCGCCGCCCTGTTTCTCTCGTCAAACACGGCATATAAACTATCCTTATTCTCCATAAGCCTCCAAACCATTTAAATTAAGCCACACCAACACCTGATCAGTATTCACCAGATCCCCCTCCTTGACGAGAACCTCCCTGACCACACAATCCTCACTCACCTTAAAATTACTCTGCATCTTCATGGCCTCGACCACCAATACGGTATCCCCGGCCGCCAGCCTGTCCCCCTCGGCCACCATCACCCTCACGACCTTTCCCGGCATGAGAGCGACAATCCTGTCCTCCTGTCTCTCCCCCTCCTTTCTCCGGGCAGACAACAACTTGGCCTTCGCATCCAGAATCTCCACCGGCAAAGAAGCAAACGCCGTATTGACAGTATAAGACTTTCCCCCCTCAGCCCTGATCAACTCGGCATTATAAGAAACCCCGTCCATCAAAATCGAACACACCCCGTTCTCAGCCATCATCACATCCAGGTCCAAGACCTTGCCATCAATAGACATCCTCACACAATTCCCCACCTTACTGATCAACTCGACCTCCGCTATCCTGTTACCAACACGAATCTCCATATCCCAATAAAATTAAATTCTCAAAACCCCCTTATGAATACCGAACGCCCTCCATCTGCTGATCGGCCTGTTATCGGTTCTCCCCGTCACATTCTCCTCAAACCCCATCAAATAATCAATATAAGCAGCAATCATCGCCACCTCCACACAAACCTCGTCCCGGGCATCATACCCCTCACGAAGAAACACCGCATTCTTCTCGACGAATCCCGTATCCGGGTGTTGGAGGCATTGGTCACAGAGAGCATCTTATCCAGCTGGCTGTAGG
>ERZ791579.1562-NODE-1562-length-12119-cov-2.540119_pt1 | contig 12119 bp, 11 predicted proteins | sample MGYA00509968_ERZ791579 | MGnify/ENA primary metagenome ERZ791579 (study PRJEB30046, sample SAMN00791924) | human gut metagenome | study: EMG produced TPA metagenomics assembly of the A metagenome-wide association study of gut microbiota in type 2... | reverse complement strand
TGTGTTGGGCTTTGTCAGAGCCTCTGTTCGAAATAAGCATGGGTTTCATGCTTTTATTTTTAATAGCAGAGGTATGGCAAAAGTACAAATTATTATGCCCGTCACATTGAACGGTTTCCTGCCGGACAAAAATGAGATACTGATGGAATGGCTCAGGACAGACCGGAACGGATTCCCTTATTGGGAAGAGCGGGCTACATTCAACATGTTTCCGCATTACGGTATGCTTGACTTGATGGATGCAAAAGAGAGACGAGACAATAACTGTACCTTCTTTATGAAAGTACAGGACGAAAAAAGTGCCGAATATGCTGGTGGAGTATTTCTCTTCCGACTCGCAGATGAACTGGTCATTTACTTGCTTCCAATATCATACAAAAGCGGGAAAAACATAACCGGAAAGATTCAATTCGGACAATGGACTTTGCGTGAGTCCAAAACATTCCGAAACAATATATGCAGACTGGTATACCGCCTTAAAGAATAAAGATTACTTCAGATCAAGTTTCTTCATTTTCTTGTACAGGGCTGTACGACTGCAACCGAGTTCCGCTGCTGTCTTGCTGACATTACCATGATTTTTCTCAAGCAGGTTTCGTATCTTTTCCTTTTCCTGAATGATACGAATGTCCGGATTGTCACTACAATCCACATTGTCCAGTCCCAAGTCACAAACATCCAATAATGCATTATCCGCAACAATTACCGCACGTTTGATCTTTGCGTTCAATTCCCGCACATTACCCGGCCAGTCATATCCCAACATACATGCTTTCGCTTCTTCGGTAAATCCCTCATTCTTGACGCGGATTCTACCGGAATGTTCTTTTCTGAAGAATTCGGCAAGCGAAAGAATATCGTCTTTGCAATCTTTTAATGGCGGTTGAACAATTTCGAGTTCTGCAAGGCGATAATACAAATCCTCACGAAAACGACCTTCCTCCACAGCTTTTTTCATATCCTCATTGGTAGCAGAAATAATACGTACATCCGTATGTTTTACTTTATCACTTCCTACCGGATTAAACTCCTTTTCCTGAAGGACACGCAGAAGAAGAATCTGCATGGAATACGGCATATTACCGACTTCATCCAGGAATAAGGTTCCTCCATTGGCCGTCTCAAAATGTCCTTTCCTATCAGCAACAGCTCCTGTAAAAGCTCCTTTGACTGCACCGAAAAATTCAGAAGCCTGCAAATCGTTAGGTATGCTTCCACAATTGACGGCAACAAAAGGCTTCTCACGTCTGTCACTATAACGATGTATCATCTGGGCTATCACTTCCTTACCGCTTCCGCTCGGACCGAGTATCAGGACTGAAAGTTCCGAAGGTGCCACACGACGAGCCAGTGAAGCGGCTTTCCGGGCTGCTTCACTGGTACGTTCAACAAAAGAACGCTCTTTACGTACAATAACAGGCTGCTTAAGCATACTATGCACTAATTCAATCAGTTGTTCTTGGTGAACAGGCTTTTGCAAATAATCCTTAGCACCGAGTTTGATAGCACGGACTGCATCCGTGATACAGGCATAATCTGTCATGACAATAAATGGAACTTCCATCTTAGAACGCATCATCCATTCCAAAAGGTTGATACCGTCACCTTCCGGCAGGCGCACGTCTCCCAATACAAGATTGATTTCGTTTTTCTTCAGAATACTATGTGCTCCGGGCTCATCTATAGCTGTCAGGACCTCGTAGCCGGCTTTCTGTAGCCATTTTTCAATCATGCCACAGAGTATCATATTGTCTTCAACAATCAGTATTTTCATGTCTCTTAAGTTCTTTTTCTGTTTCTTCAATCAATTTATTAAGATTGTTAATAATCTTTCGAACATATTCACGAATAGTTTCATTACTACTTTCATTATCATGCAGTTTCTCCTGAAATTCACGCAACAAGTTTTCCTTACCAAGCATTTCCCATACAGGTATCATTCGATGTATAGTTCTTCTCATAAACTCCCGGTTATCATCTTTTAAGGCAGATTCCAGATCCTCAAGTTCCTTTCTGGATTCATCTATAACCAAAGACAACATATATACATTATCATCCGTATCTTCCAATAAACGATAAAAATCAAATTCACCGATATTTGAGACTCTTGCTTGAGACATGACGGATGATAAAAAAGTAAGCAATGCATGTATATTGAACGGCTTATGAATACAACCGGCGAATCCTTCTTTTTCATAAATTCCTGTATTGCTGTCACCACGGGCAGTCATAACTGCTATCGGAATCGTTTTTGAATTTCCAATATCTGAATTTCGTAGCAACCTTAACAGAGCGAACCCGTCGGTGTCCGGCATTTGTACATCTGTCAGCACCATATCATAATCCAATTGCCCAAGAGCAGCCACGACTTCCTGGAAATTCATACAGGTTGTGCAGGAAATCCCCTTACGTCCAAGCATGTCTTCCGCTATTTTCAACAATATAGGATCATCATCCACAACAAGCACATTCTTCGGTAGAATGGTTATCGAATCATTATCAGGCTTGTCCTCTTCCACAAGTTCATCCGTTACGGGTAAAGGGAATTCAAGCTTGAAAATGCTTCCCTTTCCCGGTGCACTTTCCACAGCTATAATACCATTCAGGACTTTGACCAGTCCCTTAGTCAGGAAAAGCCCTAAACCGAAGCCCTCGGAATTGACATTCTGTGCGGCACGCTCAAAGGGGGCAAATATTCTTTTCAGCGTTTCCTCATCCATACCGATACCGGTATCCCTGATTTCAATGTGCAGTTTTCCTTCCAAATATTTTGAATAAAAACTTATGGTTCCTGATGGGGTAAACTTGATGGCATTGGTCAGTAAATTGGCCAGTACCTGTTCCAGTTTATCTGCATCGCCCTTTACAACAAAAGATAAATTTTGATGCTCAGATTGAAGATATAAGGCCTTTGCAACAGCCTTGCGGGAAAACTCGTCTGAGATGCGTTGCAGGAAACGGTCAAGATAAAATGGCGTGTCGTTACGCAAATCACCGGCTTCATTGATCCGATAGGCATCCATCAGATCATTAACCAAATGCAGGATATGATGACAGGAATGGCGTATATCCTCCAAATATGGTTCGCGTTTCTTTTTCTCCCGTGTTTGGGAAGCCAAATCAGCACAGTTATGAATATTACCGAGCGGGCCACGTATATCGTGAGAAACGGTCAGAATTATTCTTTTGCGCATTTCAAGCAAATCCTCATTTTCCTGAACGGATTGCTGTAGTTTGACTTTTATCTTTTCTTCCTTACGTAAATCAGATAGTATAATGAAAAAAGAAATAACAAACAGAACGATAACAATACTTATCACTATAGCAAACAGTTGGAAAGATTTCCATCTTGTCTCCGTTATTTCCAGATACTGTTCTGTAAATGACTGGTGTATTTGGTTGTCAAGAGAAGAAACAAAATCATATAACTTATGGTTTAATAGCCTATTCTGTAAACGCAGACTGTCTGCATACACTTCCATCTGATTGTTCCGCCAATCTCTGGCAGAGGTCAATCTTTCATTGAAGTTCCGTATTTTATTTGTCATATATGGAACTTGTACCGTCTCTTTCTTTCCAAACAGCCCGGCAATTCCTTTCTTTTTCTGTGTTATTGTCTTCATCCGAACCGACTGTGTAGCTATTACAGGCAGTTCATTAGCAAGAATACTGTCGGACTTCTCCCAAGATTGGACAGCTTTCATTATCCTGAATAGGTGTGTCTCTTTCGTCTCAAGCAGTACCCTTAAAGAGTCTATTTGAGAAGGACGTAAGAAATTTCCACACCCGGATTTTATTTCAAGCAGAATACTGTCTGTTTTAAGACGCTGATAATGGTATCTGTTATAATCTGATTCATCCCATGCAATAACTGATTCGCCTAAGGTTGCCAACCTGGTAATATACAAATGAGCCTTATGGATATTTTCACGGGCATAATTCGTTTCATTTATAACGCCCTCAAATCTTCGAAAGCGGAAACGCTCGTTGACCATAACAACAGTCAGAAATAGAACTATAGCTGTTATGATAATATAACCCAGAAATATTTTTTTACGTAACAAACTGCTCATTCTAATGATATGATTTATCCTTTACAACATAAATGCTTATTTCATACAACAACCAAATTGGCAATGCAACCAGCATAAGTGTGAATATGTCTGATGTGGGTGTTATAATGTCGGCAATAATAAAAATAGCAACTATTATATGTTTAGAAAGACTGTGCATAAACGTGAAATCCAATAATTCCAAAAGCCAACCATTAACATTGCTCATACTATAAAACTGTATGGCAAAAGTATGCGTAAATAGATAATTTAAAATGTAAAATCAACGCGAACACCATGACTTTAAAAGATCAACCATATCATAGCCATGATGGGTAGATTTTGTTTGATCTTAAGGAGCAAAGTTGTGTGACTTTTCCATGAAGAACACGAAAGTGGCGATGAGCACAACATTGCTGGTTTGTGCATCTCAGTAATGCATTCGCACACTCCACCCATATCTACATGAAGGTTCATCTTCACTATGCAATGGCATAATTTTTTATCCTTTTTAAAATAAAGTATAAATATTTCATTTTAAGAAACTTGAAAAGCATCCTTAGCCTCTGTTCTGCCAATGCAAAAAGCGATTCACTGCCAGCCCCATTGCTATTGCGGTTTAGTAATCGCAATCTTAGGATTGCCATGCTGTACCGCGGTCGTATCACTCATGAGTAAAAGTACAGATTATAAAATCTTTTGCCATATTCCATTCAATAATAGTACTCATGATACACTTCAAAGTATGTAATATCCTGTTCCGGAAAAAAACGTATTTTGTCCTCCCTCGCCAACCAGCCAATAGCAGCAGCCAGTTCCAACTCGTTCAGCCCTGTATTTTTTACAAGTTCTTCCCACGAACTCTTATTGTTTTGCAGCGCACGCCATACAATGCCTGCATTCTTCCCAATTGTATACTTATCCATAGTTCTATTTTATATATTTTACACAGTTACAATGTATCTCACGATAGTGCGAGGGTGATACTCCAGTCTCAGCCTTAAAATATTTTCCAAAGAAAGAGGCATTTGGAAAATTAAGTTCATAGGCAATCTCCTTAATTGACAATTGAGTATAGCACAACATATATTTAATTTTATCTAAAGTTTTTTCTTTAATCAATTCTCTTGGCACTTTACCGCTGACGTTTTTTATTACAGAGGCCAAATATTTGGACGAAATACATAATTTAGATGCATAAAAAGAAACACTTCTTTCCTGCAGATAATGAAATGTCAACAAATCCATAAATTTAGTATATAACTGTTCATCTCTTGACATAATTACAGGCTTTTCTACAGACTGTAAGTTTATGTGTAGCCTAACTCTATTATCTAAAATCAATGAACCGATAATTACAGACAAATCTTCAAAACTTAAATCTGTTGCATTTATCAGATTTTGAAAAGAGAAGTTTTCTTGATGATTTTTTATCAAATTAAAAATTGCATCTTGAATGTATTTCGAATATGTCATAAAAAGTTCCTCCTTGTTTAGTTATTTTTTTTGTAACTCAGGATTGCCCAAAGATTCAGAACAACAGCAAAACCACAAAGAATAAAGAACTGTGATGTCAGTTCTGCAAAAGCACTACCTTTCAGATATACCAGACGCATAACCTGTATAAAGTATTTCAACGGATTTATCACTGTAATAGCTTTTGTCCATTCCGGCATACTGCCCACAGGTGTGAACAGTCCGCTCATCAAAAGAAGAATCATCATAAAGAAGAACATGACAAACATTGCCTGCTGCATGGTTTCTGAATAATTAGACACAATCAGGCCCATACCGGATACTACAAAGATATATATCATGGTAAACAGGTAAATTGTGAATATGCTACCTGTAGGTGTTATGTCATAAACTAATGCAGCCAGTAACATACAGATACTCAGTACGACAAAACCTATAACCCAATATGGTATAAGTTTTGCCAGAATGAATGACAGACGTTTAGTCGGTGTTACGTTTATCTGTTCTATGGTGCCGGCCTCTTTCTCACTTACTATGTTAAGAGCCGGAAGGAAACCTGCAAGCATGGTAAGCAGCATCACCATCAGCGCAGGAACCATGAACACCTTATAATCAAGATGCGGATTAAACTTGTAATGGGGAACGACCGAAAATGAAGGAGTTTCCACTATGCCAATTGAAACATATTGATTTGAATATTTAGGATATAGTTCCGTACTGAAATCATTTAATATTCCGGACAGATAACTTGACCCTAAACTGCCCTTAGTTCCGTTTACTGAATTGGCAGAGATCATGACTTTAGAGATTCCTTCATTTTTAATATTCTTCTCAAAATCTGATGGTATTTCAAGTATGATATCCGATTCTCCCGCTTCTATTGTTTTAAATGCTTCCTCATAGGTATTTGCTGTATTGGTAAGAATAAAATATCCTGATGAGCTGATCTTTCTTATCAGATTCTCAGAAACTGTAGTATGATCGCTGTCTATAACGCACAGTTTTATATTCTTGATTTCCTGATTGGCAGCCCATGGCATAATAAGTATCATCATAATGGGCATCATCAATATCATTCTTGGAATGAATGAATTCCTAAAAATCTGCTTGAATTCTTTTTCTATTAAAAACTTCAGCATAATATTTCTAACTTAATTTGGTTTTAAATTTCTTCAGGCTTAATACAACCAGTACAAAAGCCATTAATGAAAGTATTATAATCTCTTTCATGACATATTGCACCTCTACTCCTTGAATCATTATTTTCTTCACAGCCTCTATATACCATCTTGCTGGTACAATAGAAGAAATCACCTGCAATATCTTTGGCATACTCTCGATAGGGAACATGAGGCCGGAAAGAAGCATGACAGGCATCATCAGGCCCATACCTGAGGCAAGCATCGCCGCCATCTGTGTCTCTACCAGATTAGAAATGAACAATCCCAAAGACAGCGCAAGGAATATGAATATCAAGGATACTCCAAACAGCAGAAATATGTTCCCGGACACAGGGACATGAAGCACATAGACAGACAGCAGAAGAATAGTTATCAGATTTATCAATGACAGGACAAAATATGGAATAGCCTTGGAAAGAATAATATAGATAGGCTTCATCGGTGAAACCAACAGAATTTCCATGGTACCGTTTTCTTTTTCCCGCACAATGGATATGGAGGTCATCATGGCACAAATCAACATAAGAATCATACCCATTACACCCGGTACAAAATTATAGGCACTCTCTCCCTGTGGATTATAAAGCATCCTGATTTCAGGGACAATCCTGCAGGAAGAAATATTTGTATCCGACAATTCCTGCTGGCATGACATCATGATATTTGAGGCATACCCTGTTATCATACTTGCCTGGTTCGGTTCCGTACCGTCGGTAATCAACTGTACGGCAGCCTCTCCCTGTCGTAGCAGATTGTCTGCAAAATTTTCACTGAAGACCACCACAAGACCTATATCCCCATATTTGAAAATATCATTTATCTGATTGATATCAGTAAGCTCTTCAGATATTGAGAAATAATCACTGGCCTGCAAATGTTCCTTTATTCCTTGTGTTACGGCATCCTTCGAAGGGTCAAAAACCGCTACCTTTGTGTTCTTTAATTCTGTCGTTATGGCAAAGCCAAACAGCAGCATTTGAACAACTGGCATACACAATAATATTAAAATGGTACGCTTGTCACGGAATATATGATAAAATTCCTTGGTGACAAAAGACATAAACTGTTTCATTGTATTTAATCTCCTTTTCTGGTTGCCTCACGCGCCAACATATGAAATACATCATCCATAGTCGGTACCTCAAATTGTTTTCTTAAATTTCTCGGACTGTCCAAAGCTCTGATTTTTCCATCCACCATAATGGATACGCGGTCACAATATTCGGCTTCGTCCATATAATGAGTCGTTACAAAAACAGTAATACCTCGTTCGGCTGCCTGATAAATCTGTTCCCAGAACTGGCGGCGTGTGATGGGATCCACTCCTCCGGTAGGTTCGTCCAGAAAAACTATTTGCGGATTATGAAATATGGAAACGGAAAATGCCAGCTTCTGTTTCCATCCCAAAGGCAAAGACTTTACCAGTGTACCGTATTCGCTTTCAAGTCCAAGTTCCTGAAGAATTCTATCAGTCTTGACTTTTATATCTTTGTCCTTCATACCGTAAATACCCCCAAACAGCCGAAGGTTTTCCCATACTTTCAAATCCTCATACAAGGAAAACTTCTGGCTCATATACCCTATATTCTTTTTTACAGATTCCGATTGACGGTAAATATCGTATCCGGCTACCGTTGCCCCTCCAGAAGAAGGACGACTCAATCCACAAAGCATTCTCATGGCTGTAGTCTTTCCTGCACCATTTGCACCAAGGAAACCGAATATTTCACCTCGCTTTACAGAAAACGAAATATGGTCAACGGCAGTAAAGTTGCCAAATTGTTTGGTCAATTTCTCGGCAAATATTACATCTTCTTTCATTTCACTACTTACTTTTTAACTAACATAGACATAAAACAGTCCTCCACAGACGGAGATATCGTTTCAATTTCAATATCCTTGTGCCCTTTTGAAGATAGAAATGTATTCAACATATCCGTTTTGAAATCATCTTCAATAGTTATATGATAACTGTCGCCAAAAGCAAAGGACGTTTTTACGCCCGGATATTCAATCAAATCTGCCTGCAAACGATGCATACGATTGCTTCGCACAGCCAAAAGCCTTTCTGAGTATGAATCAACGATACCTTGCGGTGTATCAATGTTAAGAATACTGCCATCCTGTATTAATGCTATTCTATCGCAAAGTCTTGCTTCATCCATGTAAGGAGTTGATACAACAATTGATATACCCTGCTGTTTCAAAGATGACAGCATAGCCCAGAACTCCTTACGTGAGACAGGGTCAACACCGGTTGTAGGTTCATCCAGAAACAACACCTTTGGCTTATGTATAAGCGCACAGCTTAAAGCCAGTTTCTGTTTCATACCGCCGGATAGTTTTCCTGCACGACGTTTCTTGAACGGTTCTATTTGACAGTAAATATCCTTAATCAGACTATAGTTCTCTTCAATGGTAGTATTGAATACCGTTGCGAAGAATTTCAGATTCTCTTCTACAGTCAAGTCCTGATAGAGTGAAAATTTACCGGGCATATAACCTACAATCTGTCTGATTTGATTATAATCCTTAGCTACATCAAGTCCTTCTACCAATGCGGTACCGCTGTCAGCGTCCATCAATGTTGCAAGTATGCGGAACAAAGTTGTTTTCCCGGCACCGTCCGGGCCAATCAGCCCGAACAGTTCTCCCTGTTTGACTTCGAAACTAAGGTCTTTCAGTGCCATGACAGCGCCATACGACTTGTTTATTTTATCAACTATGACGGCTTTCATGACTAATTGATTTTTAATTCACCGTACATGCCTCTTTTGATGTATCCGTCATTTCTAACCATAACTTTGACAGCATATACCAAATTGGCTCTCTCATCCCTGGTCTGTATGGTCTTAGGGGTAAATTCGGCTTTGTCCGAAATCCATGTTACAGTACCCTTATATTCTTTCCTATCAGATTTACCCTGATCAGCATATACCTTTACTTCCTGACCTATTTTCAATGTCGTCAGTTGGTCTGCCGTAATGTAGGCTCTAAGGTATATATTCTCCATATCGGCAACCTTAAACAGTGCTTTTCCCTGAACGGCAAGTTCTCCTTTTTCCATATATTTTGTCAGAACCGTACCGTTTATCGGACTGCAGATAATACTTTTCTTAATCTGGTCCTTGATAAGTTCAATTTGTGCAGTGAGACTCTTTATGTCGCCATATACGCTTTCATTACCCTTTATCAGTGTCTCTTCTTTGGCAGACAACTGTTTCTCAAGCAGCTTAATCTGTTCGTTTATATCGTCCAACTGTTTCTGGTTTGCCGCATTGTTTCTGACAAGATCCTCAAACCTTTTCTGCTCTTTCTTCTGTGTAGATATTTGTTGCCTGATGCTGGCTATTTGTGTGGAAACATCATAGTGGCGACTCTCAACAGACAGGAGGTTAGCTTCCAGCTGCTCTTTCTGAAGATGAAGCTGTATTGTATCTATATAGCCTACAGTTTCGTATGCTTTAAGATTTTGACCTTCAAGAATGTCAAACTGCAATAGTTCTCCTGCACTTTTGGCTGACACCATAACTTCTGTAGCTTCAAAAACACCTGAAGCATCATACTTCATATCTTTATCTGTACATGAAAATAAAGTACCTAAAACTAATAGAATAATCGGATAATTTTTCATTGTTTCATTTATTAATAGTTGTTTGTAGTATATTTCAAATCATAGATGGCCATAAGAAGTTGTATTTCATGCAACACCTTGTCCTGCTTTGCTGTATGTTCCGCATTGACATCCTGCATCAAATCTGTCCCCGATATTGTACCTCCGGCTATTTTTGCCTCTGATGCTTCTCTGACAGCTCCCTTCAGACTAATGATTTCATCATCATATTTTAATTTATCAAAGTATTTGTCAAGAACAATATTCTTCTGTATCAGTTCCATGTCCAGATTGAATAGAAAGGTCTTTTGCTGATTGACGACCATATCCATGTTGTTTTTTACAAGCTTTCTGTTATTTTTCAAAGAATAGAAGTTTCCTATGTTCCAATTTAATCTGATGCCGGCCATATAATAAGGAGAAAACTTGTTTTCAAGCATGTTGAGACCAGGCTTACCATAACCGGCTGTAGCAAAAAGACCTATTTTCGGATATAAGTCAGCTGTTATTTTCTTGTTTTCTATCTCGTATTCCTGAATCTGTGATTTGTACAGGTCTAATTCTAATCGTTTAATCTCATTTGATGCCGGTCGTATCATATCCGGTCTGACAAACTCTGTTTCAGTTGTAAAATCACAACCGGTCAATTTTGACAGCATGGCAATATATGCCTTTCTGGTGCTTAAATATTCAATTTCATTCTGCTCCGCTTTCAACTGGTCAATTTTGATTGCATCCAAATCTGCCTTATGCGCAATACCGTTTCTTACATACGCTTCTACTTCGTTGTAACTGTTATGAAGATACTCTTTTAACAGGCGGTTCTGCTTAATTTGGGCATCAGCCAATAATATTCCAAAATATATTTGGTTTATTCTTGCGTTTATGGCGTAAATATTGACCTGCAAATTCTTCCGTTGGACATCTGCTTTTGATTTTATATGCTCTTTTTGGGATTTTATCTGTCCTCCGTCCCATATAGTCTGATTGATATCCAATGTTAAACCATATTGGTCTTTACTTAATTCCGGTACCTGAAGCCCCTCGATTCCAATCTGTGACATGTCAACAGGGAATTTTGTAACATCGGACTGATAACTTGCTTTAGCTGAAAATGTAATTTGTGGCAAATAGCCTTTACTTGCGTTTTCCAAATTAAAGCTTTTTGATTTCTCAATAAGGTCATACTGTTCAATCGCAGGATAATTATCTTGCGCCTTCTGATAGCACTCTTCTATTGTTATTCGCGATTGTGAAAATGTCTGATGGCTTATAAGAACCATTAAAATAAGAAACATTTTTGTTCTTTTCATGTTAATACAACTATTTAACTGTTTAATTAAACTGTGACTATAATAAAACGGACCAATTCTCATGTAAATGAAAGATCCGTTTAATATTTATTTTCTTAATCTCGCAAGTACTGTTTTTATAACTTCTTCTTTTCTATTTTTAATCTCATCCAACATCCAGTTTGTATTGGAATGTTTTATTTTATCTTTCAATAAATATGTCAGGATAAAAGGAAATACATCCAGTGAAAATATTGTAAGTAACAGATCCTTCGATGATATAGGATTAATTTTCCCCATCTGAATTTCTTTATTCAAAATAGAATCAAAAGAAGATAGTGTTGATTGCAATGATAACCACACTTCTTCCAAATTCTGTTCATATTCAAACTTTGTACCATTCAACATTTCACGTAAAACAAACAGCATTAAATCTGAGTTCTTAACAAGCAATACTTCGGTAAATTTTTACCGAAAGATTAAAAGTTAAACAATAGAACCGGCA
>ERZ791579.1557-NODE-1557-length-12144-cov-3.708743_pt1 | contig 12144 bp, 12 predicted proteins | sample MGYA00509968_ERZ791579 | MGnify/ENA primary metagenome ERZ791579 (study PRJEB30046, sample SAMN00791924) | human gut metagenome | study: EMG produced TPA metagenomics assembly of the A metagenome-wide association study of gut microbiota in type 2... | reverse complement strand
ACCTCACTGCCGATGACCAGCGCATTTTCCGCAATTCCCGTCCGCAGATAGGCATCCGCGGTATTCAGTGCAAACAAAAATCCGGAACAGGCCGCATTCACATCAAAAGCCAGTGCATTCACTGCGCCGATGTCCGCCTGCACCTGACAGGCGCAACAGGGCAGATACTGCTCCGGAGAGCAGGTTGCCACCAGAATCAGGTCGATCTCTTCCGCTCTTTTTCCTGCCTGTTCGAGTGCTTTACGGGCAGCTTCTGACGCAAGTGTCACAACCGTTTCGCCAACTGACACATGTCGTTCCGCAATACCGGTTCTCTCCCGGATCCATTCATCCGAGGTTTCCACCAGCTGTTCCAATTCTTTATTTGTAACGATCCTTCCCGGAAGTGCACTTCCGGTTCCGGTGATTCTTATGGTTCTCACGCCATTTCCTCCATGATATCCACTGTTCTTTCTATTTTCTGCGCCCGCCAGGCATTGCTGCCACAGAACAACAGTCCGTTATCCACATCTCCCGTCGCCGCATTGATCAACGCTCTGGTGATGCAATAAGGTGCCGTCTTCGGGTCGCAGGTCTTAATGCAATGTCTGCATCCGGTCATAAACCGTTCCCCGGCCGCCACCTTTTCCAGAAAAGCATTCTGTATAGCTCTGCCCGGCATTCCCACCGGGCTTTTCACAATGACAATGTCTTCTTTCTGCGCCCGGAGATACTCCTGCTTGTACGCCTCCGCCGCATCACATTCCTCTGTGGTCACGAAACGGGTTCCCATCTGTACCCCTGCAGCCCCCAGGGACAGGCAATGCTCCAGATCCCTCCGGTCATAAATACCGCCTGCAGCGATCAGTGGAATTTCCAGTTCTGCTGCCTGCCGGAGCATTGCCGTAAGTTCTCTCTCATAGTTCTCCGGTGTGTAAGCATCCAGTTCTTCCCGCTTAAATCCCAGATGTCCTCCTGCCAACGGTCCCTCTGCCACGAGAAAGTCCGGCTTTCTGTCGTATTTTTTCATCCAGTATTTCGTGACGACCGACAGGGCACGGGTGCTCGACACGATCGGAGCCAGCATCGTCCGGTGGCTGCGCCCGGGCATTCCGTTTTCCGTCTCTGCCACGACTCCGGGCAGATCCAGCGGCAGTCCCGCACCGGAGATAATGCAGTCGGTACCTGCCAGCACTGCTGCCCTGACATAATCCTCGTAACGCTGCGTTGCCACCATGATGTTGACACCGACGATACCGCCTCTTGCGGTCTGTCTTGCTTTTTCTATTTCTTTTCCGATAGTACGCAGATTACAGGCGATGGGATCTCTGTCAAAATCCGGCTCCCGGAAACCGATCTGGGCAGTAGAAATGATGCCGATCCCACCGGCAGCTGCCACTGCTCCGGCCAGCCCGGACAGACTGATTCCCACACCCATGCCTCCCTGGATCACGGGAATATCTGCATGTAATTCCCCCAGGATCATTTTTCCGTGCTTCATCCCACATCACCTCTCGTTACCGCTTTAATACTTGCGGAACCTTTCATAACGTTCCTCTGCGATTTGTTCACCGGTCATGCCGGTATATTTTTGCAGAAATTCCTTGATATGTTCCTTGAGATACCCGCCTATGGCTTCCACGGTACTTTGGTCTGCCCCACCGTATTCCGGTACGATCCGCTCGATCACACCGAGGCGTTTCAGATCCTCGGATGTAATATTCATGACCTCACTGGCTTCTCTGGCACGGTCAGCATCCTTCCATAATATAGAAGCAAAGCCTTCGGGAGACAGGATCGAGTATGTGGCATTTTCCATCATCCATACCTCATTGCCTACCGCTGTAGCCAGTGCCCCGCCGCTGCCTCCTTCTCCGATAAGGATGCACAATACCGGTACTTTTAAGGCTGACATCTCCAGCAGATTCCGGGCAATGGCCTCGCCCTGGCCTCTCTCCTCCGCCTCCACGCCGCAGAAAGCTCCCGGCGTATTTACAAAGCTGATAATGGGTCTGTTGAATTTCTCCGCCTGCTTCATCAGACGCAGTGCCTTACGATACCCCTCCGGCATGGGCATACCGTAATTGCGTCTGGCACACTCCGCAAAATCCTTGCCTTTCACATCTGCCAGCACTGTCACCGGCTGCCCGTCCAGGAATGCCACTGCACCTACCAGTGCTTTATCATCCCCATAATAACGGTCTCCGTGAGCCTCCACCACATAATCAAAAATGTAGGGAATATAATCGGTCGCTGCCGGTCTGTCCACTCTCCGGACAGTCTTGACCTTTTCCCATGCCGTTCTGGGGAGTGTCAGGAATGAACGCTCCTTCACGATCTCCGTAGGTTCAAAATGGAAGTCAAAATTTTTCTTAAAATCCGCATAATTCCCCTCACTGCACCGATGCGTCGTGATCAGGAAATATAAGGTCTTCTTCAGATTCTCCCGGCGGACGATACCGTCCACAAAACCATGCTCCTGCAAAAATTCCGCTGTCTGGAAGCCATCAGGGAGGCGCTGTCCCAGAGTCTGCTTAATAACTCTCGGTCCTGCGAAGCCGATCAAGGCTCCCGGTTCCGCCATGATCACATCTCCCAGCATAGCAAAACTGGCCGTTACACCACCTGTGGTGGGATCTGTCAAGATCGTCGCATAGAGAAGTCCTGCTTCTCCATGCCGTTTGATCGCTGCGGAGGTTTTTGCCATCTGCATCAGTGACACGATTCCCTCCTGCATTCTCGCACCGCCGGAACAGCAGAACAAAAATACCGGTAGTTTCCGTTCCGTAGCTTTCTCTATAGCCCGGGTGACTTTCTCGCCGACCACATGCCCCATACTGCCCATCATAAATTTGGATTCGCAGATGCCGATCACAGCCTTTTCCCCGTAGATCTCGCATTCACCTACGGTCACAGCTTCTTTTACGCCGGATTTTTCCCTGGCCTCCGACAGCTTTTCTTCATAGCCCTCATATTTCAGTGGATTGCTCTCTTCTATCTCCTCGAACCAGGGCTGAAAGCTTTTCCGGTCTGCCACCATGCGGATCCGGTTGTGGGTCTTCACCCGGAAATAATAACCACACTCATAGCAGACATATTTATTTTTCGCTGCCCGGTCTCTGTTTATCATTTTCTTACATTTCGGGCATTTGATCTCTGTTTCTGTATCTACACTTCCCATACCTGCACCTCTTATTCTGCGTCACTTTTATCTCTCTGTCCCGCTCATAAAAAATCACTTCCGCAGATTATTCTTATTTTAACGCAAAGGTAAGCTCTGCTTTCGCCGCCAGTTTTCCGTTTACCTTGGCGATCGCTTCCCCGACACCCACCGGTCCCTTACTGCGGATAATGGTGGTCTCCAGCTCCAAGGTGTCTCCGGGGCGCACCATCTGTTTGAATTTTGCCTTGTCGATTCCTGCAAAATAAGCGGTCTTACCACGATGCTCCGGCAAAGACAGAATTGCTACAGCCCCTGTCTGTGCCAGTGCTTCCATGATCAACACGCCCGGCATCACCGGGTTCCCCGGAAAATGCCCGGCAAAATACGGTTCGTTAAAGGTCACATTTTTTCGTCCCACTGCCCGCACACCGGGCTCCAGCTCCTCGATCGTATCGATCAGCAGAAATGGATGTCTGTGGGGCAGAATCTCCATGATTTCCTGTGTATTATAAACTGACATTGTTCCTCCGTTCCGCGAATGCTGTCGTATCAACTACTTCCTCGCATTGTGCAATCGTCCTCGTTGATGCTCTGCCTTCTATCCTGTGTCTTGAACATCTGCTGCGGTTATTCTGTGTACTTCTTCAACAACAGACTCGCATTATGTCCGCCGAAGCCCAACGAATTGGTCAATGCATAGGGCACCTCTTCTTTGTAGCTGTCCCGGCAGTAATTCAGATCAAGTTCCTCCTCCGTCTCACGCAGTCCCACGGTGCGGTGGATATAGCCTTCCTGAATTTCTTTTACGCAGGTGACAAACTCCACTGCACCTGCTGCTCCTAAAAGATGTCCCACCATGGATTTGGTGGAATTGATCTTCAGGTCATATGCATGTTCTCCAAATGCCAGCTTGATCGCTCTGGTCTCGAACAGGTCATTATGATGGGTGCTGGTTCCATGGGCATTGATATAGGTAAGCTCTTCCGGTGCCACCCCGCCGTCTTTTAAGGCATTCAGCATGGCGGTGGCTGCTCCGCTGCCATCCTCCGCAGGGGATGTAATATGATAAGCATCCGAAGAACAGCCGTAGCCGGTCAGTTCCGCATAGATCTTCGCCCCGCGCCTCTTTGCATGCTCCAGCTCTTCCAGTACCACGATAGCGGAACCCTCTCCCATGACGAAGCCGTTTCTCTCCTTGTCAAAAGGAATGGATGCCCGTTCCGGATCCTCACTAAATGACAGCGCTGTCAGTGCTGAAAATCCGGCAATTCCGATGGGGGTAATGGAGCTTTCCGTTCCTCCCGCTATCATTACATCCGCATCACCGTACTGGATTGTACGGTATGCTTCTCCGATGGAATGTGTACCGGTTGCGCAGGCAGTAACCACATTCAGGCTCTTGCCCTTCAGCCCATAGGCAATGCTGACATTGCCTGCTGCCATATTAGAGATCATCAGAGGCACCAGCATGGGGCCTACCCTGCCGGGGCCCTTTTCCTTCAGGCGGTCATATTCCCGCTCCATGGCCTGTAAACTTCCGATGCCGCTTCCCACACTGCAGCCCACCATATAAGGATCTTCCTGTTCCATAGTAAGACCAGCATCCGAGATGGCCTGTCCGGCAGCCGCCACAGCAAACTGGCAGAACTGCTCCATTCTGCGGGCGGATTTTTTGTCCATATATTGTGTGGGATCAAAATCCTTCACTTCCGCCGCCAGCTTACAACGGTAATCCGCAGTATCAAAATAGGTGATAGGACCGAATCCGGTCTTGCCCTCTTTGATACCATTCCAGAATTCCTCTACGCTGTTGCCAATCGGAGTGATAGCTCCCATGCCTGTTACTACAACTCTTCTATTTTTACCCATACGTGATATACTCCCTCGCGTCCTGACTTATTTTCTATCCTGCTGTATCGTTAGCGGACATATTTTCTATTCCGCTTTCCTGTTGCCGGACTTATTTTTACATTGCCATACCGCCGTCTACACACAGCACCTGGCCGGTGATATAGTCCGAGGCATCTCCTGCCAGGAACAAAACCGCCTGTGCGACATCCTCCGGTCTTCCCATTTTCTTAAGTGGGATCTGTCCGACCGCATTATCCTGTACCGCCTCCGGCAGCTTGTCTGTCATATCTGTCCGGATAAATCCGGGTGCCACGGCATTCACACAGACATTCCTGGATGCCAGTTCTCTCGCTACACTTTTCGTCAGACCGATCAGTCCCGCCTTGGAGGCAGAATAATTAGCCTGCCCTGCATTCCCGACGATGCCACTGACAGAAGAGATATTGATGATTTTCCCATATCTCTGCTTCATAAAGGTCTTCGTCAGATGCCGGATCATGTGAAATGCGCCTTTCAGGTTCGTATCCAGGACTGCATTGAATTCTTCTTCCGTCATCCGCACGATCAGATTGTCCCGCGTGATCCCGGCGTTATTGACAAGGATGTCAACTCTGCCGTATTTCTCTGTTACCGTCTTTACAAAGGCTTCACTCTCTGCAAAATCCGCAACATTGCACTTCGCGGCCTCCGCCATGCCGCCGCAGCTTCGGATGTCCTCCGCCACTGCTTCCGCCGCCTCTGCTGAGCCGTTATAATTAATGATCACCGTGGCTCCTTCTGCTGCCAGTACCTTTGCCACTGCTTTTCCGATGCCCCGTGAGGCCCCTGTGACAATAGCAACTCGTCCTGTCAGACTTTTTCCTGTCAACATGCCAGTTCCTCCATCACCCGGTCCAGATCCTCCGGTTTCTCGATATTGTATACTTTGACATTTCTGTCAATTTTCCGTACGAAGCTGCTGAGTGTCTTCCCCGGACCGATTTCTATGAAAGTATCCACGCCATCTGCGATCATCCGCTCTACACTCTGGGTGAACTGAACGGGACTGGATACCTGTTGTTTCAGCAGTTCCGCAACCTGTGACGCATCTGTCACATAATCCGCTGTTACGTTAGACACGTAAGGAATCCAGGGGGTTGACAGCTTGACGCTTTTCAATTCTTCTGCCAGCTGTTCTCCCGCAGTTTTCAGCAAAGCTGAATGGAATGGTCCGCTGACCTTTAAGGGTACACAGCGTTTTGCACCTGCTTCTTTCAGCGCTTCCGATGCTGCTGCTACTGCATCTGCCTCTCCGGTGATCACGATCTGCCCCGGGCAGTTATAATTTGCCACCGAGACAACTTTGCCGGTTTCTTTTGCTGTCTGTCCGCAGATTTTTGCCACGGTATCTCCGTCCAGTCCTAATATTGCTGCCATGGCTCCGCCTTCCGGATAGGCCTCCTGCATATAGATACCACGCATCCGGATGATCCGGAACAGATCCGGCAGCTCCATCACACCAGCGGCAGCCAGCGCCCCATATTCTCCCAGGCTTAAGCCTGCTGCCATCTCCGCTTTCAGTCCTTTTGCCTCCAATACTTTCAGAATTGCCACTTCCATGGTCAGCATGGCGATCTGTGTGTATTCCGTAATGTTGATATAGGGATTTTCTTCAAAGGTCAGCTGCTCCATAGAGTACGGATGTCCACTATCCGCCTGTGCTTCCCGCTTATCCTGCCAATACAGATTCTGGAGCACCTTGTCTGCCAGCTTCCATACCGCCTGTGCTTCCGGGTAAGTATCATGGAATTCTTTTCCCATTCCTATGTACTGAGATCCCTGTCCCGGGAATAAATATGCGATCTTGCTCATTCTTGTCATCTCCTATTACTATGTGATGCTATTGTTCTCCTCGGTTACAGCACATTTTTATAATGCACCGTTTTCCATATAACTACGCTGCCTGTCACTGTTCGAAATCTGTTGTCAGCGGTTACCTGTCGCTATATTTTATTTATGCTGTCCTTGTGCCGCTATGCACTCCTGCGCCTGCTGCACTGTTTCTTCAATAATCTCACGGCAGGTCTGTTCTCTGCGGATCAAGCCTGCAATCTGTCCCGCCATCAGGGTTCCATTTACGGTATCCCCGTCCTGCACTGCCTTCCTGAGAGATCCCAACGCCAGCTTTTCCAGCTCCATGAAATCGGCATTCTCTTTTTCCAGCTTCAGATACTCTCTGGTCATCTGATTACGCAAGGAACGCACCGGATGTCCGGTAGACATTCCCGTGACCACGGAATCGATATCCTTTGCCTTGATGATCTGATTCTTATAATTTTCATGGACGATGGATTCCTTTGATGCGACGAACCGGGTGCCCATCTGGATACCTTCCGCTCCCAGCATAAAAGCCGCCGCCATTCCTCTGCCATCGGCGATACCTCCAGCTGCGATCACCGGGATAGATACCGCATCCACTACCTGCGGAACCAGCGCCATGGTTGTGGTGGAACCGATATGTCCACCGCTTTCCATGCCTTCCGCCACCACAGCGTCTGCTCCGGCACGCTCCATCATCTTCGCCATAGCCACACTGGCTACCACCGGAATGACTTTCACTCCGGCATTCTTCCACAGTTCCATGAATTTTCCCGGGTTTCCAGCACCAGTCGTTACCGCTTTTACCCCTTCTTCCACGACAATCTTCGCTACATCCTCCGCATTGGGATTGAGCAGCATGATATTCACGCCGAAGGGTTTGTCAGTCAGTTCTTTGCATTTACGGATTTCCTCCCGGACAACCTCAGGCGGAGCGGAAGCGGCACCGATGATGCCTAAGCCTCCGGCATTTGATACCGCTGCTGCCAGCTTATGTTCTGCCACCCAGGCCATACCGCCCTGGAAAACGGGATATTCTATTTGTAGAAGTTCCGTGATCTTTGTTTTCATTGTCTTTCTGATCCTTCTCGTCATTCTGCGTTATATTACATATTCTGATGATACCAAGGTCAAAAGGTCTAAGCCCACATGAGGGCAGATATGCAGTCCTTATGCCTGCTCCTGAATATATCTGATAACATCACCTACTGTTGCCATATTTTCCAATTCCTCGGAAGGAATGGACACACCATATTCCTCTTCAAATGCCATTACCAGTTCAAACAGATCCAGGGAATCCACTTCCAGATCCTCCTTGAAACGGGTTGCCTCTGTGATTTCTACATTCTCCTGATTTAACTGTTCTCTGATGATGGCTGCTACTTTTTCTAACATGTTTTTGCTCTCCTTATGCATTTCATTATTGTGTTTCTGATACCTTGCTTTACTACTTTGTCGTCTCCGGCGTGTTTGCCTTTCATTTCAAATTGTTTTGACTATCAAAGTATTTATCTGCAATATACTACGCGGATGTTGTTCTGTCAACATCTTTTTTTATTATTACCGCTTACAAACTTATTATCATCACGTAAGCAGTAATAATCTCATTGCAAAAGATCCTTTTCCCGGAAAAATACTGCTACAAAAGCGTAATTCCCTTGCCAGGCGGTAAAATCCGGTGGTTTCCATCGGAAAATTTGCAAAAACTACCGCCTGCAGAAATAATTTTTCAAATCAGGCGGTAAATGCCATCGCAAACAATAGAAACTACTAGGTTTTTTCGTTTCTCCCCTTGCCAAACGGTTATTTTTCAGATAAAATAATCTACGTTGTAATCTTTTGGAGACGTATCGAAGTGGTCATAACGGGGCGCACTCGAAATGCGTTAGCCCTCCGGGGCACGTGGGTTCAAATCCCACCGTCTCCGCACATAAAAAGCCGGTAATCTGTCAAAACAGACTATCGGCTTTTAGTTTTAGAAAAATGTGCAAAAAACGTGTTTATTTTCCAGAAAAATGTGTTATGCCTCCCGCAGAATCTGCATGATCGTATCATAATGCTCCGGATCATGCGGGAAGGTGCAGCCCGAGCAATCCTTGATCCGTCTGCCATTTTTCTCGAAATACCTGGGATTCCCGGGGCAGTGCTCCAAGCGGTACATGGGGCAGTAGCAGAACAGGCAGTTGAAATCTGCAAGTCCCTTGTGGCAGGGGAAATATTTACAATCTTTATTCTCAAAAAAACGATAGGAATTTTCCATTTGCAACACTCACATCCTTCCATAACCTGCAAAGTTTGCGCATTGGCGCAAATTTGCGTGTGAAACATAGAACTTCTTCGCGAAAGAGCCTTTGCTCTGAGTGATTAGAAGTTCTTTTCACACTTTACACTACACTTCTTCCGCCATACACATTCCATGGGCAATACCCTGCTCCTTCAGCTGTTCCTCCAGCTGGTTCAAGGCATCATCTTCATCTTCTGCAAACACCATCGCCTGATAGACTTCCTCCGGTCCTTCCGGCGCCAGTGCTGTCACCTCATACATCTGCATGGCAATTACCTCTTTCTTCCTCAAAATACGCATTCACCCTTCTCTTTATTTTATACCCGTTTCCCCGTTTTTTTGCAAGCGAAAAGCGCCACTCCGGGGAAGAGTGCCGCTTTTCAGGAGAGATTTATGTATTGAATGTTGCTTGCGAAATATTAACCCTTGACGCTTCCCATTGCCACGCCCTGGACAATGTACTTGGAAAGGAACAGGTATACGATGATAACAGGGAAGATGGAGAATGCAATCGTTACATACACCTGACCCATATCAAACTTCAGGAAGTCTGCGGAACGCAGCTGAGCGATCAGGATAGGTAATGTCTTCATCTTGTCATCATGCAGAACCAGTGCCGGTGTGAAGTAGTTATTCCAGTTCGCTACGAAAGTGAAGATCGCCTGTACTGCGATTGCCGGCTTCATCAGCGGCAATACGATGGAATTAAATGTACGGAACTCACCGGAACCATCGATTCTGGCTGCCTCTACCAGAGACAGGGGCAATGCACTTTCCATGTACTGCTTCATATAGAAGAAAGTAGCAGGTGCTGCGATTGCCGGGATGATCAGGGGGATAAAGTTATCCTCCAACTTCATATCAGCTACCAACTGGATAAATCCGAGTGCGGTAACCTGGGTAGGAATGGTCATGATTGCCAGGATAAAGGTAAACATGAACTTCTTTAACTTAAAATCATATACATGGATCGCATATGCGGTCATGGTAGAGAAGTAGGTACACAACACTGCACTGCAGGTTGCTACGATCAAACTGTTGATCATGCCTCTGACTACCGGCAGGGTTCCTGCCATGACGCCCTTCCAGTTCTGGATCAGATGTGTGCTGGGCAGCAGGGTAAATCCCTGTGTCAGCTCACCTTTGGATCTGGTTGCATTTACAAACAGTATATAGAACCAGAACAGGCAGAGAAAACTCATAATAACCAGTACGATATATGCAAGTGCTCTTCTGGCATGAATGCCCAGACCTTTTTTTGTCTCGTTTGTTTCTACGCTCAACATTTCTGCCACCTCCTACTTATCCTGTTTGCCGTTCGAGAACTTAAATACGATCAAGCTCAGGATACCTGTGATAATGAACAACATTACAGACAACGCACCACTCATTCCGTAGTTCTTACTGTACAAATGGTTGTTCAGGTACATGATCAGGGTCATGCTGGATCTCATAGGATCGCCCTTACCGTTGGTCAGAATCTGAGGTACATCGAACATCTGCAGACCACCGATCAGGGATGTGATCATTACGTAGATCAGAATCGGCTTCAACAAAGGTAATGTGATCTTGAAGAATACCTGGGTAGAGGTTGCTCCGTCTACCTCGGCTGCCTCGAAGAGGGAAGTATCGATACCCATCATGCCTGCCATTAAAAGAATAGTCGTATTACCAAACCACATCAGGCAGTTCATAAGGGCGATCAGTCCTCTCGCACTTCCTGTGTTTGCCAGAAACTTATATGGCTCTGAAATGATTCCGATCTGCATTAAAATCGAGTTGATCGGTCCACCATCTGAGAACAGTGTAAAGAACAACATGGAAAATGCGGATGCCATGATCAGGTTTGGCAGATAGATCACGGTCTTGAAAAATCTGCTTCCTTTTAATTTCAAACGCACATCAGAAAACCATGCACCTAACAGTAATGACAAAATAATCTGTGGCACAAAACACATGATCCATAAAATCATGGTATTCTTTGCGTAAATCCAGATATCGCCCTGTGTAAACAGCGTTTTGTAGTTCTCCAGTCCCACAAAGTTTGGTCCGATCTGTGTCAGACCTGATAAATAATTTTCAAAAAAGCTGTTATAAATGGTATTAAACAGTGGTATAAGCTGGAATACAACATACACCAGAATAAAAGGAATCAGAAAAATGTAACCCCATTTGTTATATCTGACTGCTTTACTGCTTTTCTTCTTCATAACGCCTCTTGCCCCCTTCTTTTTATTTTTCACAGAGTTCACAGCATCCCTTCACGGACATCTTTTTGTGCAAATCTGCTGTCAGCTCTGCGCTTTACGCCGCTGACTGCTTTCTCTCCGTCCGGAGATAGGTATAAAGATAGCCGCACCCGCCGGTCTGGCAGGCGCGGCTTATTATTTTAGTATGTTAAGTCCGGATATTTCTCAACAACTGCTTTGTAGAATAAGTCAAGTGCATCATCAAGTGAAGCATTGCCTTCAAAGTAGTTCTTCATTGCGTTCTGGAACTCTTCGTTACATCCCTGATCGTATGCAGAAAGGTTACTTAAATCAAGTTTTTCTACACTTGCACAGTACATAGCCAATGGGTTCTGTCCGCCTAATACTTTACTCTGGTAGCTTGTATCTGCTGCCATTGCTTCCATAGCTGGTTTATTGTTAACGAAATCATCATCTTTTACTACGATATCTTTCATGATTGTCTCATCTGTTGTCATCTTTAAGATGATATCTTTTACGAGACCTGCGTTATCTGTACCTGTTGCTCCACAGATCCATGTACCGCCCCAATAGAAGCCCTGAGGTCCTGGTGTAGCGCCCCATCCACCGTTGTAACCGATAGATCCTTCGGTGTCAGCTGCCATAGAGAAGTTCACGAACCATGCTGGTCCAAAGTAGCAGAATACTTTTCCTTCCGGATAGAAGCCTTTCTTCCAGTCATCACTCCAAAGTTCATATGTTTCTGTCTCGCCTGCATCATAAAGTTCTTTTGAGTCAGATACCCATTTCATAATGTTATC
>ERZ791579.1554-NODE-1554-length-12180-cov-3.445443_pt1 | contig 12180 bp, 9 predicted proteins | sample MGYA00509968_ERZ791579 | MGnify/ENA primary metagenome ERZ791579 (study PRJEB30046, sample SAMN00791924) | human gut metagenome | study: EMG produced TPA metagenomics assembly of the A metagenome-wide association study of gut microbiota in type 2... | reverse complement strand
AGACTTTCGGCGGGCGGGACCTCTATCCGAGCGTTGAGGAGAAGGCGGCTAATCTGCTCTATCTGACGGTTAAAAACCATTCGTTCAGCGACGGTAACAAGCGTATCGCCGCTTTCCTGTTCCTTTGGTTCTTGGAAAACAATCGGATTCTTTACCGTGCTGACGGTTCGCGCCTTTTGGATAACAATACACTGGTCGCCCTGACGCTGATGATTGCCGAGAGCCGCACGGAGGAAAAAGACGTGATGACGAAGGTTGTGGTGAATCTGATCAATAAGAACAATTGACACGATAACGGCGTGTCGGATATCGGAAAAGCGATGAAACCTATGAAACCCAGTTATTTTATGAACCGAGTTTTATTGTTCGTATTGTTGTTTGTGGTAGGCAACGGTGCCTTGTCGCAAGAGCGGATAGATACACTCTACTATAGCCGTTCGGGGGTGACGGTGCGGAATCCGGTTTTTGCCGATTATTATCGGCTGGCGCTTTATCCTGCGGATTCGGCGGGGCTCAAAATGTTCAAGGATTTTTATATTTCGGGAGAATTGCGGAGAGAAGGGCATTTTCAGACAATCGATACGCTCGATGATTGCCGGACAGTGTTTGACGGAGACGTTGTTTCCTATTTCAAGAATGGTCACATGTCGGAAAAATCATATTATTCGGGAGGATTGTTGGAAGGCGAATATCGGCAATACGACGAGAATGGAACGTTGAAAACGCGTGCGTTGTATGCCGGCGGCGAATTGTCCGGAACGTACAAGACATACAACGAGGACGGCTCCTGCCGAATGGTGGAATATCGTGCAGGGCTGCCGGTTCATGATTATTATTTGCTGGCGGACGGCAGCGGGAACACGCTTAAATTCCGCATTGCGGACGACATGCCGGTATGGGAATCACCAGCCATAGCGGAGCGCTCGGCCGATTATCGGGACGGTGTGCCCTGGGAAGTCTATTTCAAAAACGGATTGACGATCGCGTTGACGGATGCCATCGTCCGGGATTACGGCAAGTGGCATCGGGTCGATGTGATTATCTCCAACAATTCGTTGACGCCGGTCGAATTCAATCCGGAGACCGATATGACGGCCTATTCCGTAGACGAACACGATGTCGCCACCGATCTGCAGGTCTGGTCTTGCGATAGCTATCTGAAGAAAGTGAACCGATCGCAGACCTGGGCCGCTGTTTTGATGGGCGTCAGCGAAGGAATGGCTTCTGCCGGCGCAGGGTATTCGACCTCCACGACGACCGGTTACAGCAGCTACGGCGGTTATTCGTCTTATACGACTACGACTTATAATCCCTCTGCGGCCTATCAGGCCAACATGGCCTCACAGCAGCGGATCGCTGATTTCGGTCAGGCCTTGCAGGACGAACAACAGGTCAAAAAGCTGGGATATTTGAAGAAAAACACGATATATCCCGGAGAATCCGTATCCGGATTTGTTCATGTAGCATGGATTAAAGGGGAGCGTGTTGTGTTCATTATCCGGATTGAAGGTGCCGAATACATTTATGAGTGGGGATTTGACAAGAAAAATGCGTTTTTATTGAATAAGAACAACTAAGCTGTATCATTTTTTCTAAAATTTAGTTGAGGAAATAATATCCGCAAGGTCCTGCAAATCGCTATGTGAGCCTTGCGGATATTGTTTTTAAGGTTTATTCCTTTGCGGGAAAGCGAAAAAATGGGAAGATTTTGTACCTTTACCTAAAATATTCTATACAATGGCAGCGATGAATACAGCCGACATCGGCTTTGAAAAGGAAATATGGAAGGCGGCGGATAAGATGCGCGGAAATATTGATGCATCGGAATATAAATCCGTTGTATTGGGACTTATTTTCCTGAAATACATCTCGGACAAATTCGAAGCTAAATATCAACAGCTTGTTGCCGAAGGAGAGGGCTTTGAGGAAGACAAGGATGAGTATTTGAGTAATAAAAATGAGAAGGGTAGTTATGATCCGGTTTTCTATGTCCCTGCGGAAGCCCGTTGGGAAGCTATTGCCATCCATGCACACTCTCCTGAAATTGGAACGATCATCGACAATGCGATGCGGGCAATTGAGAAGGAGAATAAGCGTCTGAAAGATATTCTTCCGAAAAACTTTGCGCGTCCCGAGCTCGACAAACGCCGCTTGGGTGAAGTTGTCGATTTGTTTACAAATATTCGGATGCATGAGCACGGCGATTCGAAGGATATTTTGGGTCGTGCTTACGAATATTGTCTTTCGAAGTTTGCTGAGGCCGAAGGAAAATTGGCAGGTGAATTTTATACTCCGGCTTGTATCGTTAAGACATTGGTGAACGTATTACAACCTTATAAAGGCCGTGTTTACGATCCTTGCTGCGGTTCGGGTGGTATGTTTGTACAGTCTGCACAATTCATCGAGAGCCACTCCGGAAATATCAATAATATATCGGTTTATGGTCAGGATTCCAATCCTACGACATGGAAAATGGCGCAGATGAACTTGGCGATTCGCGGTATCGAGGCCGATCTCGGGCGATATAATGCGGATACCTTTTTCAATGATTGCCATCCGACTCTGAAGGCCGATTTCGTGATGGCCAATCCTCCGTTCAATCTGAGCGATTGGGGGGCGGATAAGCTGGCGGATGATGTGCGTTGGAAATACGGTACACCGCCCAACGGCAATGCCAACTTTGCGTGGATTCAGCATATCATCCACCACCTTGCCCCGACGGGACGTGCGGGCGTTGTGCTGGCCAACGGCTCGCTGTCGAGCCAGAGTGGCGGTGAGGGCGAGATTCGGCGTAAATTGGTAGAGGCTGATTTGGTGGATTGTGTTATCGCTATGCCGCCGCAGTTGTTCTATACTACACAAATTCCCGTGTCGATTTGGTTTTTCAATAAAAACAAGCAACAAAAGGGCAAAACGCTCTTTATCGATGCTCGCAACTTAGGTACAATGGTAACGCGCAAACTGCGCGAATTGACCGATAGTGACACGGTCGATCCGATAAAGCGCGGCGATATTCAGCGCATTGCCGACACCTATAATGCCTATGTTGCTGGAAAATTGGAGAATGAAAAAGGATTTTGTGCGGTTACCTCTGTCGCAGAAATTGCCAAGCAGGATTTTATTCTCACGCCCGGTCGCTATGTGGGCATTGCTGCGCAAGAGGAGGACACCGAACCGTTTGAGGAGAAAATGACACGCTTGACGGGCGAGCTTTCTGGACTATTTGAAAAGTCGCACGAGCTGGAGGCAGAGATCAAAAAACAGTTAGGTAGTATTGGGTATAAATTGTAGCAAATATGGGCTTAATTCTTAATGACTTAAAAAATGCATGTGAATTAGAACATGTATGTGACTATGTAAATAATCGCACAACGAGTAGTATGAATTATATCTCTACGGAAAATATGTTACCCAATAAAGGTGGTATAAGTGAATCTACAATAATACCGCCTGGAACCACAACTGAATATAAAATCGGAGATATTTTGATCTCTAATATTCGGCCATATTTCCAAAAAATATGGTGTGCTGATAGGTGCGGTGGGTGCTCTGCGGATGTTTTGTGTATTCGTGCAAAAGAAAATACAGATAGCAAATATTTATACTATCTGTTGAGCCAGCAAGCGTTTTTCGATTACGTAATGTCGGGAGCAAAAGGGTGTAAAATGCCTCGAGGGGACAAAAAACAGATTATGCAATGGCCTGTAAATATCCCCGCAATAGATGTGCAGAAAAAAGTTGTAGCTATATTATCTTCTCTCGATAATAAGATCAGACTCAATCGACGGATAAATGATAATTTAGCAAGCTAATCGAGGGAAACCTCCTCAACGGAGAGCTCGCCGGACATGAGTTTGGGTAAAAGGGTGTCACGAAGAGATGATAATATCTGATTTTCATTAGAAACCTTGACAATTTCAGCAAAATAGGAATTAACAATTTTTGAATATTGCATAATGATATCTTCAGGAGGAACAATAACCTTAAATCTATCAATATCTGCTTTGCCTAAATGACTAACTGTTGTCCCAACTTTATAACTCTGTACAAATGCTAATTTAGGATAAACAAGAGAATAAATATAATATTTACTCACATAGTCATATTTGGGGACAAACTTACATAATCGTTGATTTAATACACCTTTTTCGCCTCGCCAGATATGCGGAATAAATTCAGCATCCATTCCTGCGATAATGTCCCCACACTCTACATATTCTGTATTAGGTAACACTTCTTTTGTATAATATTGAGGAGTGTATGTTTTCAAATCTCGAATCCGAATTAATGGTAATCCTTGTTTTTTATCGTTAAACAACGCAGATTTATATGGGGCTCCATAGATTACATCAATATAGGAGTATATTGTTCCTGTACTCCATCCCTTCGGAATTAGTCCTAACTCTGAATCAACGAATTTTCCGCCTTTGAATGGTTCAAAATCCACAAACCACGACTTAAACAGCGCTTTGGCCTGCTCCTCTAAATTATCATTTATCTGTTGATTTATATCTATTTTTTTACAGATTGAGTCTAAAATAGAAATGATTCTGTCTTGTTCAGGTAGCGGTGGAATCTTAATGCTTAGCTTGGACAACTCATTAAATGTTATTTGCGGGAATGTACCAGAACGAGTCTCCGCTAACATTTGAAGTTCTGAAATAATCTTATCAGATTGAAGAAAGTAGTAGAGGTATTTGGACTTGACAATATTTTTATTTCGAATAACCATTAATTTGGTCGATGCAATATAATTGATTGGGGCGAAATCAATGTATGCATAGCGTTTGTTTTGTGGACGAATTTCGCTATATAATATATCGCCTTCTTCAAAAGTTTTTTTAAATTGACCTTTCAGATTCTCATTAGGAATATAAATGTGATTTAATACTTTGCCTTCTAATACATCAGATGTATTAATAAGAACAACTTGTTGAGCATTACTGTTGTATGTATTGGAAATTGTATCGCACACATCTCCTATTGTGCATTGCCTCCAGGTCGTATTCATATATTGTTTTTCTAATTTATATATTTCCGATGTGAGATTTTGACATTGCTTTGATTAACCATTGCATAGTGCATTGTTGTGTCGATTTTGACGTGCCCTAATAGCTTTTGTACCTGTTCGATCGGCATCCCTTTATCGATGGCCATTGTAGCAAGTGTTCGGCGGAATTTATGCGGATGAACTTTGTGAATCGAAACTTTGCGGCCGAGCTGGCGGAGCCGTAACTCCACTCCGCTAATTTTAAGCCGATTATGCGGCTTAGCGATGGATACGAAGAGTGCCGGATTGTCATCTGTCCGGCTTTCGAGGTATTGTTTCAGATGAATTTTTGTGCGGGCGTTGAAATAGACTTCCCGTTCTTTGTTGCCTTTACCGAAAACGATGCACTCGCGTTCGTGAAAGTCTATATCTTCTCGATTAATTTTTACCAGTTCGCCGACGCGGATGCCGGTAGACGATAGCATATCTACGATTGCCAGATCTCGTATATGGGTGCAGTTGTCACGCAAAATTTCAAGATTTTCATCGGATAGCACCTCTTTAATTAAAGAGCCGGTTTTAACTTTATGGATGCGTCTCACCGGGCTTTTAAGAATATAATCTTCGTCTTCGAGCCATGCGAAAAAGCTTGAGAAAATTCTGCGGATATTGTCTATGGTAACTTTTGACGATTGGTTATTCGATTGGTATGATGCAAGATAACATCGTAGATCGGTCGTTGTTATATCGACGATATTCTTGTCGATCTGCCGTAACATATATTCAATAGTCGAAGCATAATATTTTAATGTTTTCTCAGAGCATCCCTCGACGCGTTTGGCTGATATAAATAGCGTTTGCAGTTGAGAATTAGCCTTGACTCGCGCTTCGCTATCCGGAAGCTTTTCTGCGATGACAATATTTTGCAATGTGCGATTCAGCACGTTACATAAGATGCTCATTTGATCTGCCGTAATGACGGTACGCATCGCGGTTTTAATTTCGTCAATTAGTTTTTCTTTCATGGCTGCGTTTGTATTATTGAAATTGATAAAGTTACGCAGTCCATTGAAATACACACAAAGATAACCGATAAATGATAATTTAGCAAGCTAATCGAAGGAAACCTCCTCGACGGAGAGCTCGCCGGACATGAGTTTGGGTAGAAGGGTATCACGGAGAGTGGATAATTTTATGTTTTCTTTTTTATTAGATTCAATTTGACTAAATAAAGGATCAGCAATAGAGTTAAATTGCTTCAATTTAGTGTCAGAGGGTATTGATATTGGAGTTTTTCTGAAAATCGGAACAGTCAATTGTTGCTGAGTCGTCCCCGTTCCTGTAATATTCTGAGTTAATGCCCACAAGTATAAATATTTTGCAGACAACTCTTTTTTATTAGGGATTATTGAAATTAGCCGGACAATAGGAACATATGGTTCTAATCTCAAACAGACATAACCTATAGTTCCTCTTGCAGAAATAGTTATACTTTCCTCGTGAATTTTTGCAACATTTGTATAACCATATAATCCTTCATTATCTATTCCATTAGAATATATAGGAACATGACACTCAATAGTCTTTTTATTAGTATATTTTGAAGGCCTATCACCTCCAGCAGTAATAAGTGTGATATCTCCTAATTCACAGTGAACCCATTCGTTTCGATCGAAATCCACAAACCACGACTTAAACAACGCTTTGGCCTGCTCCTCTAAATTATCATTTATCAAAGTTACTATTGTAATTTCTATTTTTGTTATATTTGTATTAAACTGGGATTTCTAATGGAATTAGATCTTAATATTGATTCAAACGGCAATGTAATCGTCAATACATTGTCGGAATATGTTGCATATATTTCTCAGTTGCAAGCTGCCAATGAAGGTAGCAATGAGCGATTCTTTTTCAGGGGCCAATCCAATAAAAATTGGGATGTGCGCCCGTGTTTATTTAGAGAGAATAACCTGACGATTGAATCCGATATTATATCCGAGGCTTGTGCTCGTGCTCCTTTTGAATTTGGCGGCCGAAGTGCATTTGAACGACTGACAAAATTACAACATTATGGACTGCCAACCAGAATGTTGGATGTAACGCTAAACCCTTTAGTCGCGTTGTATTTTGCGTGTGCGAAATGTGAAGATAAAGAAAACTACGACAAGAATTATAAAGAATCTGATACTATTGATGTCGATTCCGATCATCCATTTGATAATGAATATGATGTCGATGGGGCTGTTTATTATAGACGGGCTTATGGACATAAGCATAATTCAGATGATATTGATCTGTTGGCTCGAATTGCGGAAATGGATTTCAACGGAGATATTGTATTACATCAATTGGTCGAGAAATTAGGATTACGCAGTCAAATAAAACAAGCCGAGGATTTTGAGGAACTGGCAAAGGTGATGCAAAATGCCTACTTTGTTATATCGACATTCAACAATGAACGTTTGATTCGGCAGAGCGGAGCTTTTTTGCTTTCTGGTAGCATTAATATTCAACTCAATAAATCTGATTACGGCGCCAGTCGGATCGAAAAGAGCAGTTGTTCTTTAAATAGCCAGTTTGCGAGCGAAAGGATAATCATACCGGCCGGAAGTAAGGAAAGCCTTTTAGAAGAATTGAATTTCTACAATATAAACCAAGGGGCTTTATTTCCGGAGTTGGAGCATCAGATGGCATATATCAAATATAGTATGTGTAAATCTAATGTCAGAAGCGCTTCATCTTTTGAAAAGATAGATTTTGATGCAATAAAAGCTGAAGAATCGAAGGAAGGTGTTGAGATAGCTGAATCCGTAGTGAAAGAAGAGTTAGTTGATAAGGCTATTTATGATATCATATCACAATATATTTCAGATGATGCTATAAAACAGAATGTTCTTCGAATTATTACACGGCAAACCGAATATATAGATTGGGCCAATAAGGAAGCGACCATTAGTGATTTGAGACGTAAAATCAAACGAAGCCTGTCTTTACAATCTATTAGTTCTGATGTCGCAACGCAATCTGCGCGTAATATGGTATCACAACTTGTTAACTTGTATGTGAAAAAATAACAATTATATGCACTTCACCGAAGATGATTTTGAAAACGCTATTCTCGAGTTGTTTCGAGAGCAATTAGGTTACGATTATGTGTACGGCCCCAATGTGATACGCGACTATGCAGAACCGCTTTACGTGGAGGCGCTGGAGGCTGTGTTGCCGCAGATCAATCGTGGTCTGCCACAGGCCGCTATTGACGAAGCTATGGTGAAAATTCGGACCTATGAGGGCGGAACGTTGGTACAGAAGAATGAATTGTTCACGGATTATTTGCAAAATGGCGTAGCTGTCAATTATTTCGATGGCCGCGAGCAATGCTCTGCAAATGTCCGGCTTGTCGATTACGATTCACCGTTACATAATCGGTTTACGATCGCTAATCAATGGACGGTCGATGGGCACTCGGTAAGGCGTGCGGATATGATCGTATTTGTCAATGGATTGCCGCTGGTGGTGGTCGAGCTCAAATCGCCCTCGCGTGAGAATACGGACGTGTCGGAAGCTTATGCACAATTGCGTAACTATATGCAGGAGATTCCGTCTCTCTTTATTTATAACGCTTTTTGTGTGATGAGCGATCAGGGGATGACTAAGGCGGGGACGATCACAGCGGGTGAAGACCGTTTTATGCAGTGGAAGACGGTAGATGGGAGTTATGAGGATACCCATAGCGCGAATTTCGATGTGCTTTTCGCGGGAATGTTCGAAAAAACGCGGTTTGTTGAATTGTTGCGGAATTTTATTTGTTACTCGAAAGACGGTAAACAGCGCGTTAAGATATTAAGTGCTTATCATCAGTTTTATGCCGTACACAAGGCTGTGCTTTCGACGGTTAAAGCAGCTGAGACAGATGGTCGGGGTGGCGTGTTTTGGCATACGCAGGGCAGCGGAAAGTCATTGTCGATGGTCTTTTTCGCCAAGCAGTTGCAGCAGGCGATGTCGTCGCCGACTATCGTCGTGCTGACAGACCGTAACGATTTGGACGGTCAGTTGTACCGGCAGTTCGCTTGTTGCAGGGATTTTTTGCGTCAGACACCCGTGCAAGCCGAAAGTCGGGCTCATCTTCGGGAATTATTGGCGGGACGCGAAGCGAACGGTATCTTTTTCTCGACGATGCAGAAATTCGAGGAGAGCGAAGAACCGCTTTCGATACGACGAAACATAGTCGTTATGGCCGACGAGGCGCATCGCAGTCAATATGGATTGGAGGAGAGGGTCCGAATGGTTACGGATGCTGACGGGGTGATGCAGGCCAAAGTTGTAATCGGCGCGGCGCGTCTGGTGCGTAATGCGTTGCCGAATGCTACCTATATCGGGTTTACCGGAACGCCTATTGCGCAAAAAGATCGGTCGACACGCGAAGTATTCGGCGATTACATCGACGTGTACGATATGACGCAGTCGGTGGATGACGGTGCGACACGGCCGGTATTTTACGAGAGCCGTGTAATCAATCTGAAACTCGACGAGCAGACCTTGCGACGTATTGATGCGGAGTATGATGCGATGGCTGAGGAGGCGGAAGAGTATGTCATTGAGAAAAGCAAGCGTGAATTGGGGCGGCTCGACTCGATCCTTGGAGCTGACGCGACGGTGGCATCATTGTGCGAGGACATCGTAAAACACTATGAGGAATTCCGGCAATACGAGCAGACGGGTAAGGCGATGATAGTAGCCTATTCGCGGCCAATAGCGATCAAGATTTACCGTCGGATTCTCGAAATGCGTCCGGTGTGGAGTGACAAGCTGGCTGTTGTGATGACTTCCGGTAATAAAGATCCGGAAGACTGGCGGGCGATTATTGGAAATGATTCCCACAAGAAAGAGTTGGAGAAGCGGTTCAAAGACAACGATAGCTCGTTGAAAATCGTCATCGTAGTTGATATGTGGCTTACGGGTTTCGACGTACCTTCGCTTTCGACGATGTATGTTTATAAACCGATGTCCGGACACAATCTAATGCAGGCTATTGCTCGTGTGAATCGTGTGTTTGGGGATAAACAAGGTGGTTTGGTTGTGGATTATGTGGGTATCGCTTCGGCGTTGAAGACGGCGATGAACGATTATACATACCGTGACCGCAAAAATTATGGTGATACGGATGTGGCTAAAACCGCCTATCCGGAGTTTCAGAAGAAACTGGACGTTTGCCGTGATCTGATGTATGGATTCGATTATGGTGCTTTCTTCGGTAAGTCTGATTTGGAGCGGGCGAAAGCCATCAGCGGAGGTGTCGATTTCATGCAGTCCCCTGAGCGGATGGAAACGAAAAAACTCTATATCAAAGAGGCGCTGCTGCTGCGGCAGGCATTGTCGCTTTGTCAGAGTTTGCTGAATTACGAGCAGCGTATCGAAGCTGCCTATTTTGAGGCGGTGCGCACATTACTGACGCGCGTGGAAGCCAAGGGCAAGATTTCGTTCCGTGAGATTAACGGGCGTATTAATGAATTGCTCAAGCAGAGTATCAAGAGCGAAGGGGTAATTAATCTTTTCTCCGATATCAAGGAGGAGTTCTCTTTGTTCGATTCGAAATTCCTGGAAGAGGTTGCCCGGATGAAGGAACGGAATTTCGCCGTAGAATTATTGCGTAGGTTGATTGCAGAACAGGTACAACTATATCAGCGAACGAATACGGTACGAGCCGAGAAGTTTTCGGAAATTCTGTCCGATGCCATGAGTCGCTATTTGAAAGGGATGCTGACGAACGAAGAGGTTATCGAAGAATTACTGAAAATAGCCCGTGAGATCGTTTTCGGCGAAAAGGCCGGCGAGTCGCTTAATCTGAACAGCGAAGAACTTGCCTTTTATGATGCGTTGACCAAGCCTGAGGCTGTAAAAGATTTCTATTCCAACGATCAGTTGATCGCTATTACACGTGAGCTGACGGATGCACTCCGGCGTAACAAAACGATCGACTGGAATATGAAGGAGAGTGCTCGTGCCGGAATGCGGCGTATTGTCAAACGGTTGTTGAAAAAGTATGATTATCCGCCTGCAGGGCAGGAAGATGCTTTGAATACGATTATGGAGCAGTGTAAGAAGTGGAACGAAAATAATTGAATGGGATAGCTATGGGTAAGTTGGAAGAGTCGTATAGAAGAGTTGCATAATGATTTTGCAAGATAAGTAATACGCGCCTGTTAACTCTGATTAGATAACAGGCGCGTATGATTATTTTGTAATGTCTAATTCCTTTTGGAACTGCTTTGCTTTTTGCCGGATATCTTCTGCTTCCTGCTTTCGGATAACGCTACGTTGTTGATTCTCGATTGCTTCCCGGACGGCTGTTTCGTAACGCTCAACTTGTTGCCGGAGCGAGCGACGGTCTGCGCGGCGTTCGGAATCGTAGAAGAGGGCGTTCAGGTTGCGCAATTTTTGCTCGTCGATGTCGCCCATCATTTGAACGTAACGGTATTTCAATTCCGTATCACGCAGGTTGGCAATACGGTCGTATAATTTAGTAATATGGATGCCGCCGCAGAGAATCACGATGAAAGAGATCGCCATATAGAGTAGTGCCCACGAGGTGTTGAAGTCGATGACGTGGATATGCCGTTGGGCTGCGGGTTGCGCAGGATGAGCGACGGCCGCAATAATTTTCTCGGTATGGTTTTCAGTCTCTTTTCCGATAGTTGTAATGCGGTCTGCAAGTTCCATGCGTACCCGTTCGACATTCGTGCGGGTGAATTGGGCCGTTTCGAGCAGTCGGGCGATTTTATCATCCGTTGTTACTGGAGCTGGGGCGGATATGTTGCGGTCGTCTATTCTGCGGCTGCGCTTCAAAACCTTCTGGCGTGGACTCAATTCCATCGAAGGCACGAACAATCGGGAAATCATGTACAAGCCCGAGCGTGGAGCCATTGTCTGGCGCAAGCACGTCATGCCGTACATGAAGCTCGACACCGGCTACATGAAGGAGGCGCTCGCCTCCGACCGGCACGTGAAATACTGCCGAATCGTGCGCAGGACGCTCAACGGCGTCAAACGCTGGTTCGTGCAGCTCGTGGTTGAAGGCCTGCCGCACGTTCGCTAGGTCTATGCGCCCAAATGCGAGGTTGTCGGCATCGACCCGGGTCCAAGCCGCATTGCTTATTTTCATGAGCAGCATGCGGCGATTGTCGAGGTTG
>ERZ791579.1552-NODE-1552-length-12184-cov-3.151043_pt1 | contig 12184 bp, 5 predicted proteins | sample MGYA00509968_ERZ791579 | MGnify/ENA primary metagenome ERZ791579 (study PRJEB30046, sample SAMN00791924) | human gut metagenome | study: EMG produced TPA metagenomics assembly of the A metagenome-wide association study of gut microbiota in type 2... | reverse complement strand
CTTTCATTCTTACTTCTTTTTCTTAAAGATGAACAGTTCACTGAGCTTATCCAGTTTCTTGCGAAGTACCAGACCGACTCCGGTTTCCGTAATCTCCCCTTCGAGTACACTCTCATAGTTCTTATCGTAGAACAAACGGACATAACGGGTTCCCGTACGGTCCAGACGATATTCCAAAGAGATATTGTCAATGAAGGATTCGGCATCATTCGTCGCATTTTCGCCCGTCGATACCTTACCGCCGATTACAATCTGGAAGCGGTTATTGAAGAGGCGCTGCGAATAACGGAAACTGTAATCCGTACGCTTGCCGCCAGTATCCGAGGCGTCATGATCTTCGACACCCACAGAGACGCTGGCATTCTTCAGGTTACCCATCAGTGAATTTATCTGACTGCTCAGTACGGAGTTCAGGGCAGAACCCATATTCAGCTTGCCAAGTCCGCCGCCTCCACCGCCGATCGGTCCGGTGCCGAGATAGGTTTTCATCAACATGATATAAAGTGCCTGTTTTCCACGTTCTTCCGCTCCCATTGCTGTCAGTTCATTCTGTATGGTCGCATCTTCCGGGGCCGCTACGTCGAAAGCAAAAGACAGGTTGTCCAACCGGTTCTTTACGACAATGGAAACGTCAAAGTTAACCATTCTCGTTCCTCCGTTCTCTCCTTCGGATACGGAAGCGCGGATACGATCGGTTGCCTTGAAGTTCAGCATGGGGTCCATCGGGTTTCCGGTCCAATCTACATAGCTGCCGTTATCGATGGCAAATTCCTTGACTGCAATGATAGGCAGAGAATACTTCATCAGTCCACCGCTCAGTGTGTAACGTCCGGTCAATGTCAGGTCTCCCTGCGGAGTGTATTTCATCGAAAGATCGCCACCTCCTTCCAGTTCGATACGATTGTCACTGGCATCCAAGTCCACTTTCACCCTGACTGAAGGGTCGATATGAACCATCATCAGCATATCCAGCCCACCTAAAGATACGGTAGGCACTTCCTGACGGACAACTATGGTGGTATCACTAAATGAAGTAAATGTCACCAGACTTCCCAAACGATCCTGCACGGTCAGCGGTGAATCGGTCAGTACATACGAGACATCCGTATTGCCCAGCAGATTCAGGTTTCCACGCATATTCAACCCGTCCAACGGGCCTTTTATGGTTGCCCGCAAGTCCGCAAAGACTTTTCCGTAGACAAGGCTTTCGCGAGTACGCTTCGCATTCAACAAGGTATAGTTTTCCGCCAGCAGATTCAGACTCGCCATCGGTCGGGACATATCACGGAAATCGACATAACCGTCGATCGTAAACGGATTCTTTCCTGTGGTGTAGATGGCGAACTTATCAAATATCAGACGATTGTTCTTCAACTGCACAGGGCGGTTATCAAACAGGAAGTTAGCACCATACTGGCGTGACAGGACAGATACGCTGTCCAGTATCAGTTCACCGTTTATCAATGGCTGCTCGGTACTGCCTGTTATATTCAGGTCACCGTCCATATCACCGGCAAGCGTAACCAGCTCGTCGGGAATAAAGGCGTTGGCAATACGAAGCGGGAAGTGTTCCAACGTCGTATTTACTTCCAGGCTATCCTTTCCCGTCGAGGTAGGGAGCAGCTTGCCATCTGCTATCAGCACTTCTACCTTATCATGATTCAGATAAGCGTTGAGGTATTGTTTTCCCTGTTCGCCCGGCAGCCATGTAGCCCCCAAAGTAATATCACCAATGCGCTGGCGTTCATAAGTCAGTTCATCAATGGATGCTTCCGCAGAGAGCTGAAGGTCCTTTTCGGTCTGTATGTAGTGTGCTTCTGCCGAGAACAATCCGGTGATTTCGGGGAAGTAAGGCAGTACGCTCGTTATTTCATCCAAGCGGATTCTCCGGATTTCGACATCGATATTCTGCAAAGAAACCGTATCTCCCTGTACCGAATGCACACGGAAGCCCATACCTTCATCATCCCACATATCCACATTGGCATACACGCGCATATTCTTATGCAGATAAATCCAGTTATGATCTTCGTTGAAGTGGAATTTACGGAACGCAATAATCGGTTCTTCCGGAATCAGTGTAAAAGCCAGTCCATCCCCTTTTCCACGTCCTCCAACCAGCGGACGGGCATTGACTCCAAGCAACACACCGGTTTTCCCCTTTTCGTTCTTATATTCTGCCAGCAGCTCGGCATCGCGGTCGCGAATCTCGCCTGTCAGAATAGTGGAGAAGGAAAACTGGGGATTCTTCGGTCCGTTGATTACTCCGGCACGGAGGTTCATACGGGTAGTATCTTGTTTGACGGTGAAAAAGACCGTATCCAGTTGCAAGGTATCCACTTTCAAAGCATGGATGGCTGCTTTTCCGTTGATTCCCCAATCGGGAGCAGTGCCGAATTTCATGGAAGCATCATGGAACGATATATTCTTCATTGCCATATAGTATGCCAACGGATTCTCCTTTCCTGCCGAGAAAGAGAAAATAGCCGACGGTAATGCTTCACGCAAAGCAGCATGATCCAAGAGTTTTTCATCCACCTGCTTCATCAACACATCTACAAAATGGGTAGACTGACGAATCAGAGGATATACACCGGCACGGGCACTCAGATTCAGTTTCATATCACCGGCGGTGAAATGAGTGAAAACACGGTTCTGCCGTGCCTCTCCGCTTAAATTGAATGCCAACGGATGTTTCATCGGCTTGGGCATAAGTCCCAGTTCGTACAAATCAAGCTGAGTAACGTCAACTGTCACTTTACCGTCCGGATAGCTATGAGCTAAATTATATTCTGCATCCGCCGTCATTTTCAAAAGTTCATTGTCACTCGTAAGCTGAGCCGTTGCCAAAGCACCTTTAAGATTTCCCGTCAAATGAACATTCGAAAGATGATAGCGGGCGTAATGAAGCTGGTCCAAAGAAAGATTCAGATTGGCTAAAGAATGGAAGGACATGACATCCAGCCCTCTGCCCTTGGCATCTGCCGAAAGAGATAGTTCATAAATCGAGTCTTTCGGGAGAAAATGATGCAGTTGCAGATCGTTTATTTTCAGATCGGCCGTATAAACTTCTGTCGAACTGTTTAATGCGGCATTTACATTCATGCTGCCCTTGCCTTCTTTCAAATCAAGTTTTGCTTTATACTGCGGGCCGTTCATCTCCATCTTCATCTTGAGACTCATACTGTCGGGAATTACTAAAGAGCCATCGGGTGTGACTCCAGTCAATCCTGTCAGGAAGTTCAGATTCCGGGTAACCATATCCAGCCCAATAGTTCCCGAACGAGTCAGACTGTCCGTCAGGTTTTCAAGGATTCCTCCCCCCTTTAGCGAGAAAGCTCCCGGCAAGTCTACTGTGAAGCGCGAAATCTGCATTTCTTTCAGATTCCCATCCGTACCGGCACGGATCACTAACGGACGGAACGGATATGCTTCTTTAAACGTTTGAGGCAGTCCGCCGGCAAAAAGCATCACGTCCTCTTTGCCTATATGTGCGTTAAAGCTGGCGGATAAACGTCCTGTCGTCGGGATATTTACGAGTTCCCAATAAGTCTGGGCGGACAGGTCTATTTCTGAATGTGGGGTTTGCAGTTTCAGTTCAGGAATGCGGATGATAGAATCATTCGAAAAGAGCCGCCCTGTCAGTGAAGTAATACTCAGTCCCGAACGCTCTTCCATCGTTATTTCACGAATCACAGCGTTCATATTTCTGCCTTCGTAGAGCAGAGAGTCCAATCCGATGCGGATATTCCGGACTGCTATATGAGAGGCGTCAAAACCTTCCGACGGTTGGGCCTCTCCGGTGTCATAACTGGCGGAGGCACCCGACAAAAGGAATTGCTTCAATCCATAAAACTGGTTCTTTAAATCCGCTTTGGCGTCATCAATGGTCGCTTCGCCTATGTACGCCGCCATCTTCATGCAGTCGGCAGGCAGTTTCATACCGAATGATACATTCTTCAACTTCAGTTGATGAAGGTTCACCTTCCAGTTCACGGGGGCAGATGCTGTCGTGTCTTTGGGAGTGGTCGTGGTATCAGTCATCAGAAGTTGTATATGAGTATCGGATAGCTCTGTCCGATTGACAACTGCCGTTTCGTTCGATAAATCGACTCCATGACTCTGCAGAAAGAAACGTCCCAAAACGCCTTTTATCTGCATCCCCTCTATCAGATTGGCTGAGTTGACCGCCACCTGACTTAAGGTAACCTCGTCAACTTCTACTTTTCCTTTGAGCAACGGCCATGCCTGTACGCGGACATTCAGGCTTTCCAAAGACAATAAGGTATCCGGCTGCTGTATGACTTCCACCCCTCGTACCAGCAGATTTAATGGAAAACGAAGGTCTATCCGTTCCACCTGAATCTGCATTCCGGTTGCCTTAGAAGCATACGCAGTAACCTCCCGTCGCAAAAGATTCTGAACAGGAGGTATATAAAGTAATACCATCAGTATTACAAAAAGTATTATAGGAGTAAGCAATATCCAGCCCACCCGTCTTATCCATTTTCGTTTCATGCAGGATGTGTCAGTGTAAAAGTGATACAAAGTAAACAAATTACTTTGAAAAAAGGTTTGTCCAAAAGCTAAAATGTGAAAAAGCCGGAGGTTATGGTTGCATTTAGCGCAATTTCATCCCGTTCATTCCGTTCATTCGGAAGGTGAGATATTTGTCAAGGCAGCACCTTCTCACTATGCTACGAGCTTATGCCCGTGCCACTACGTTGGCACGCTTGTGCCACCGCAGTGGCACGACTGTGACATGCCTTTGGCACAACTGTGCCAACAAGGTGGCACAAGCATGGCACTATATAGGCTGTTCCAAAGGAGCTGCCGGGAGAGATTTAATGTAAACCGAAACTATACTCCTCAGCAGCACGAACAACTTTACGCACCGCCTCCAAAGCTTCCAGCGTAGTCTTTTCTACTTCTTCGGAGAACTCTTCCCCCCGGCAAGACTCCAGCCATCTTAATGAAGCAACAGACTCAGAAGCACCAATCAAAGTAAAAAGTGGAAGTAGCTTATGAGCCATAGCGGCAATTCCATCCACCTCCCTGTCAGTTAATGCCTGTTGCATCCGGTCGGCATTCTTACCGGTCTCTTCGATAAAAGTCCGGATAATAGAACACGCCGCTTCCGGATCATCTTCCGAGAAGGCAGTCAGTGCAGAAAAGTTGAATAAAGTATCTTTAGGTAGCGCATCTGCAATCAATTGCATATCATGTGTTATATGCGCCTCATCAGCTGACATTTGTCCTTCATTCAGAGTTACCAGCAATTCTTTCACCGTAAAAGGTTTGTGCAGGCATCCGGCAAAGCCATGTTCATGCAAAGCCTTCTCATCCATTTCGCTACGTGCCGTGACAGCAATAACAGGAATATTGCGGGCTTGCGGAATGTTAGAGGCACGCAATAATTTGACCAGATCAAAACCGTTGATAGCAGGCATCTGTATATCGGTCAGCAGCACATCAAACGTCGAAGAGCGCAGTTGCTCTATCAGTTCTTCCAACTGCTCGCAGCAAACAGCATCGATGTTGTGCTGTTTCAGCATGGCAGCAGTCAGGTTCAGCTGAATCTTATCATCATCAATCAGAAGCACACGGATCACCTTCATGGCCGGTACGGCATCTGTCTCTTCCGGAAAAACATCCGTATCTTTCGATGGTTTCTTAATTCTGCTCCCGAAAGGTTTATTTTCCACTATTGACTTGCCCACCGGAAAGAGTGGCAACACGACAGTAAAGCAACTTCCTTTTCCTAACGTGCTTTGTACATCGATCGTACCTTCAAGCAGAAGAACCAGCTTATGCACAATGGACAATCCCAGTCCGAATCCTTCTTCTCCCTGCGCACCGGGGAGGCGGGTAAATTCCTGGAAGATGCGTTCCCGATCTTCCGATGCCATCCCTTTGCCGGTATCCTCAACCGCTATTGTCAGCTTCGAAGCGTTATAACCAACAGTTAATGTGATCTTGCCCTGCTGAGTGAATTTCACCGCATTGGACAAGAGATTATTCACTATCTGCTGAATACGTAAAGGATCACTGATATATTTTTCCGACAATTCCGGAGCGATATGACATTGCAAGACCAAGCCTTTAGCCGCCGTCAGAGGTTCAAAGCAAACACGGATTTCTTCAAACAGCTGAGCAGGATTAAAAACAATCCGGTTCACTTCCGCTTTATTGAGGTCAAGACGGTGGAAATCAAGCAAATCGCTTACTAACTTCAGTAAATGCTCTGAAGAACTTTTCATGTTGTCCAGATAGAATCGCTGCCGTTCATCTTCGGTCAGGCGGGACAAGAGTTCCGTATATCCCATTATCGAGCCTAATGGCGCCTTAAAGTCATGGGTAATGGCAAGCATCAGTTTCTCACGGGCAACAAGCAAGTCTTCCGCCCGCTTATTCGCTTCTTCGAGCTGACGCCGATAACGGTTGCTACGAGTAATATCCCGCATAATTAAGATCAGGAAAAAGGCGGATAAGAATACGGCACCAATGGCAATTCCGGCAATGATATTAGCCGAACGCATCCGCACCTCTTGCTGAAGTTCCGCATCCTGACGGGCACGCGCAGACATTTCCTCCTCGTATCCTTTTATCAGACTATCCATTCTTGCGGTCAGCTGTGTATTCATCCGCTGATACCTCGTACTGGTACGCCGGATCGTTCGCCTCCGCTGCAACCGTTTCTCTTCGGTAGCCATGCGAATCTTATGCTGAAGGGAGTCCGCCGACTTGACAGGTTCCAATATCGTATCGGTGGCAATTTCCAGAGAAGTATTGACCAGCACGGCAGTATCTTTCTTAGAAGGCGCGAACACTTCCCCCAATCGTTTGAAGAAGCCTTTCTTCTTCGGGGTAGTGATCAGAGAATCGCGTTTGGTAATAACCCGGTGTTGTACCCGTTGCTGAGTAATCACCGAGTCCTGCTGTTCTGATATGATTTCTTCAATCTCCGAGGCGGAAAGCAAGCTATCATTCGCCTCGCTCAGCACCCGCAGCATCTGAAGGGTATTCTGATCTTTCTCATGGAGAAGACTCAGCAGACTGTCTGTCCGCAGATTCTGCTGATCGTCCGCAGCCGACAGCGTCTCCATCTCCTGATGCACAAACACCAGAGAAAAAAGAAGAATCGCCAGCAGCAATATATAGCCGATGGTTATTTTCAGTTTGGTGGAGCGAAAGGAAGCCATAGGCAATTAAGATTTTAAATTATGAATTTTGAATGGAAGGCGGTAGTTTCGTCTTGTGATGGAAACGCCACCATAACATCAGACCGGCACTGGTCAACCCAAAAGGAAATGCCATCCAGACACCTATGATCCCCCACTCCAACACGAATCCGCAAAAATAGCCGACCGGAAGCGAAATAAGGAAATAAGCAATGAAGGCAATCAGCATCATCAGTTTTACATCTGAGATTCCACGCAAGGCATTGGCAAAGGTTATCTGCAATCCATCTCCAAACTGATATACAAGGAACGGAAGGATAAGCGAAGTTACCATAGCCGCCACTTCGGTACTATCGGTAAACCAACCTCCCAGATAATTGCGGCAGAGGAATACGATGGAAGAAAGCACAACACCCAACGCCATCATCAAATGAAAACCGGCATAAGCCGAACGACGTACATTGAGTATATCGCCCTGCCCGTTAAAGTTACTCACACGGACAGCCACAGCTGCTCCCATCCCGTAATACATCATAAACGTAAACTGAGAAATAGCCAGCATGACCTGATGAGAAGCCAGCGCAATGGTACCCAGCCAGCCAATCATCACCGCACTCAGACTGAACGAAGCTGTCTCCATTCCCATCTGAAAAGCAATCGGCCAACCCAGCGAATTCAATCGTCCGAATATAGCCTTCGACCATCCCAGACGATAGAAGCCGAGCTTAAAACGAAGAAAACGCGGACTCCGCATAAAGACTATGATAAATACGACTACCATCATGATACGCGAGAACAGCGTACTGATACCTGCTCCCAGCAAGCCCATTTCCGGCAAGCCCAGCTTTCCGTATATCAGGATATAATTGCCGATAATATTCAGCACATTTCCGCCGAGCAATATCCACATAGCGGTCTTAGTATCCGTAATTCCATCCGTAAACTGCTTGAAGCCATTGAACAGCATCACAAAGACGAGCGAAGCCAGCAGAACCAGATAATAAGGTTTTATCAGGGGAATAAGTTCTTCCGGCTGTCCCAGATTTCCCACATTAAAATAAAGGACAGTCATACCGATGGTAAGCAAGAATGCCACCAACAAATTTGCCAGCAGGCTGTTACGCAACGCCTGCCCCGCCGAAGCATACTGATGAGTTCCATACAAACCTCCCACGATAGGAGTCAGCCCGTACGAGAAGCCTGTACTGAAAATAATCACCAGATTGAATACATTATTGACGAAGGAAGCAGCACCCAGTTCTATCGTACTATGATGACCGATCATCAACGTATCGGCAAACCCCAGCACAATAACTCCTATTTGCCCGATTACAATGGGCAATCCGAGAGAAATCAGTGCTTTGTAATGCTCCTTATATATACTATAGATATTTCTCATTTATTTTTCCGTAGTTAATCGCATATTCCGGCAACTCCGCATCCTGCCGTTGCCTCCAATAAATATCCCTCCGGTAAGGAGAAGTCAGGATATTTGTTTCTTATAATAAAGTATCACTCCATTCTCCTTCCTGAAAGCAGACTGAGCTACCTTTTGCAATTGTCCGGCAGTAACAGCGCGATAACGCTCTACCTCCTTTTCCATATCTTCCGCCCTGCCCAACAGTTCAAACCAAGCAAGATTGGTAGCGACATTCAAATAATTGATATTGCCGAATATCTGCGTCGATTCGAATTTATTCTTCACTTTTTCCAGTTCCTGTTCGTCAACAGGTTCTTGCTGCAAACGTTCCAGTTCTTCACGTACGGCCGCTTCCGCCTGTTCCAGCGAAACACCTGCCGCGGGTTTGCCCGAGATATGGAACAATCCGGCATCCACACTACCGGAAATATAAGCGTCAATACTCGAAAACAGTTGTTTTTGCTGTACCAGGCGTTGATTCAGACGACTGGAACGTCCGTTGCTCAACAAATCCGACAATATATCAAAAGCGTAATAATCCGGATGATCATGACTGCACATATGATACGCCATGAATAGTGAATCAAGGGGTACGTTACGCTCTACTGTCAACCGTCGTTCTTCTGTCTGCTCCGGTTCCTGCGGCAGATTCCGTTGAGGAACCTCCCTGCGAGGGATGGGACCGAACCATTTTTCCGTCAATGCAACTGCTTCCTCAAAAGAGATATTTCCCGTTACGGCGAGCACTGCATTGTTCGGCGCATAAAAACGGAAGAAGAATGCTTTCACCTCTTCCAGCGTCGCATTGGCTATGTGCGACAAATCTTTTCCGATGGTAGGCCACTGATAAGTATGCGCCCGATATGCCAGAGGACGCAAAAGATGACCGACGTCTCCGTAAGGCTGGTTCAGGCAACGCTGCTTGAATTCTTCCATTACTACTCCACGCTGTACTTCCAGACTCCGTTCACTGAAATCAAGGCTCAGCATACGGTCGGATTCCAGCCAAAAGCCGGTCTCTACATTCTGCCGGGGTACAGTGAGGTAGTAATTGGTTATGTCATTATTGGTCCAGGCATTATTCTCGCCGCCTGCCAGTTGCAGCGGCATATCATAATCGGGAATGTTCACCGAACCTCCGAACATCAGGTGTTCGAACAAATGAGCAAAGCCTGTATGCTCGGGATGTTCGTCGCGGGCTCCCACATTATATAATACATTAAGAGCTACCATCTGCGTACTTTCGTCCTGCGAATGTACCAGACGTAACCCATTGTCCAGAATATGCCTGTTAATCTTCATTCTACTTAATCCAGTACTTCTACTTTTACAATCTTCACGTCCTCTTCGGGGCGGTCGCTACGGTCGGTTTTCACCTGCTGAATCTTATCCACGATGTCCATGCCTTCGATTACTTCACCGAAAACCGTATACTCACCGTCCAGATGAGGAGTACCTCCTACAGTCGTATAAGCTTCGATCTGTTCCGGCGTAAAGTGAAATTCCGGTTGCTTGGCAGCTTCCGCTTCCGCCTCTGCAAAAAGCTTCTCCTGCAATTCATACAAACCGTTTTCATCGTTTTCCTTCCGCATCTTATAGATTTCTTTCATGTGCTTCTGAGCCAACGTATTGAAAATAACATTGATCTTATTCTCATTCATCTGGCTTTCCATGCCCAGCAATGTAGAGTCGTTGTACACCTTGCCTGTCACAATGTAGAACTGGCAACCGGATGATTCTTTCTTCGGATTTACATTGTCTCCCTGACGGGCAGCAGACAAAGCGCCTTTTTTGTGAAAATACTTCGGATAAACAAATTCGGCCGGAAGGGTGTAACCCACATCTCCTGCACCCAGCATCTTTCCTTTCGGTGCATTCTTTGAATCCGGGTCACCTGCCTGAATCATAAAGTCTTTGATAACACGGTGGAACAGCGTTCCTTCATAAACGCCGTCTTCTGCCAGCTTAATGAAATTATCACGATGTTTCGGCGTCTCATTATACAACTTAACCTTGATGTCTCCCAAGGTTGTTTCAATCTTTACCAACGTTTCGTTGTCCATATTTCCTCCTTTTTTTGTTCCGGTTTTGCAGGCCGTAAGTCCGCAAAACGATATGGTTAATAGTAAGTATGCAATCTTTTTCATAACACTTTTATTTAATTTAAGTTTGCAAATATACTACTTTCGCCCAAATCCTCTTACCTTTGTAGCATTAAAAGAGGCAAAAGAGAGTATGATGAAATCCATATTGATAATAGAAGACGATATCACTTTCGGAATGATGCTGAAAACCTGGCTAAGTAAAAAAGGGTTTGAGGTGTCGTCAGTCAGTAACATTGCCCGTGCCCAGAAGCACATTGAAGGACAAGGGGCAGACTTAATCCTGTCCGATTTACGCTTGCCGGATCACGACGGAATCGATCTTTTGAAATGGATGAACGAAAAAGGAATCGATATTCCTTTGATCATCATGACCGGTTATGCCGATATCCAATCGGCAGTACAAGCGATGAAACTGGGAGCACGCGATTATGTTGCCAAACCGGTGAATCCGGAGGAACTACTCAAAAAGATGTCGGAAGCTTTGCAAGCAAAAGAAGCACCGACTACGCATACCGCAGCCAAAACTTCTGCAAAGAAAGGTTCTTCCGCTTCGTCCGGAAATGCCACCGAAGCCCATCATGCTTATCTGGAAGGAGAAAGTGATGCCGCCAAGCAACTCTATAATTATGTAGGTCTGGTAGCTCCCACCAATATGTCCGTACTGATCAACGGTTCCAGCGGAACGGGAAAAGAGTATGTGGCGCACCGCATCCATCAACTGAGCAAACGGAATGACAAGCCGTTTATCGCGGTAGACTGCGGTTCGATCCCCAAAGAATTAGCTGCATCCGAATTTTTCGGTCATGTGAAGGGTTCTTTTACAGGAGCACTGACGGACAAGACCGGAGCGTTCGTTGCCGCCAATGGAGGCACTATCTTCCTGGATGAAATAGGAAACCTCAGTTATGAGGTACAGATACAACTTCTCCGTGCCTTGCAAGAGAGAAAGATTCGTCCGGTCGGTTCCACACAAGAGGTATCGGTTGATATCCGTCTGGTATCCGCCACCAACGAGAATCTGGAACAGGCTATCGAAAAAGGTACTTTCCGTGAAGACCTTTTCCATCGCATCAATGAATTTACCCTGCGGATGCCCGACCTGAAAGAACGGAAAGAGGATATCCTGTTGTTTGCCAACTTCTTCCTCGATCAGGCAAACAAGGAACTGGACAAGCATCTGATCGGTTTTGACTCGAAAGCCTCACAAGCCCTACTCAATTATCACTGGCCGGGCAACTTACGCCAAATGAAGAATATCGTAAAAAGAGCGACTTTACTGGCACAAGGCAGTTTCATCACTCTTCTTGAATTAGGGACCGAATTACTGGAAACAAGTACCGTTTGCTCCGCAAGCATGGCGCTGCGCAACGAAGAGACAGAGAAAGAACACATTCTGGAGGCATTGCGCCAAACCGGAAATAACAAGAGCAAAGCGGCACAATTACTGAATATCGACCGGAAGACATTATATAATAAGC
>ERZ791579.1542-NODE-1542-length-12273-cov-6.169013_pt1 | contig 12273 bp, 10 predicted proteins | sample MGYA00509968_ERZ791579 | MGnify/ENA primary metagenome ERZ791579 (study PRJEB30046, sample SAMN00791924) | human gut metagenome | study: EMG produced TPA metagenomics assembly of the A metagenome-wide association study of gut microbiota in type 2... | reverse complement strand
CGATAACCACATAACAGGAAAAAGCAGATAGATTGCTACCTGCTCTTTCCATAAACCTTTATAAACTTGCTTCCTGACTCTTGGTCTTTGGTTTCTCTGGTTCTACCTTTTCCTCCGCTTAGAGTAATACTTCCCGCACCACACAATCCTGCACCGGAAGCTCTGCTTACAGTCATTCACACACTTCTTGCACTGGTCATTATACTGTATCCTGTTCTTGTCATTCAAAAAGAACACCCACAACCGTTTTTCTTTTTTGCCCATCCTCTCCACTGTGATACCCTCCTTCAAAATGTTCAAATTATGTAGCCTTTTTTCCGTTTTTTATGCCCTTTAAGCGTGTCAAAAGATATGCAAAGGCATATTTCCCTGTCACTTCATCAGGAACGCCTTAAATCGTCCATTTCCTGCCAGAAAAGGCAATCAGTATTCAAACTGATTGCCCCCTCAGATGTTGTGACACTTTCTTATTCCGTCTGTATCTGCCGGAATGCTGCTTCAAAATGTGCTAAAGCCTTATCCACAATCCAGCAGAATTTCCATTTATCCAACAAGTGCTGATACAAGTCCTCTGTATTGTCATAGTTGGAATTATTCTCAAAATATCCGTCCATGTAATACTCCAGTACAATAAAGCCGAACCTGACATCATATACCACACACATATCTCCACTTTTCGTATTTCTCATCATAAGACTCCTGGGATGCAAGCTCCACCAGATGTCCTACACACCAGCTGACAATATAACCATTGCCATCCAGGTATCCGTCTTCTCTCTTATCTGCACCGATCACCTTCGCTATGGACTGTGCCACCGAAGGCTTTTCGGCAATCACTAATTTATATGACATTAAAAGTCCTCCTTTTGTGGAAAAAAAAAATAGCACCTTAACCTTTTGGCTAAAGTGCTGTGTAAAATGATTATTAAATTGTTTGTGAATCAGACAAATTGGAATTTATATACCTAAATCATTGCTGCTAAAACAAATGTTCCCTGGGGGAATCGAACCCCCAACTGCCCCTTAGGAGGGGGCCGTTATATCCATTTAACTAAAGGAACTTCTATACAGGTTCTATAACCTACCAACTGATAAAACCTTAGGTATTATACCACATTTACATATACGTGGCAAACATATATTTCAATAATCTACAAATAACATATATTTCAATAGTCTGCAAATAATCTGTTTAAAATTTACATTCAACTTTACATTTAATTTTACATTTAATTATATATTTTATCTGTTATCCCTTAAATGCGACACTTCCCTGCAGCCATACCTGACCCTTAAATCTTCTTCCAACCGCAGGTTCTCCAAGCAGATCTGCCTTATTTACAGCAACTGTCATGCTAAGATTATTACATTCAATAACCATAATATATACGGTTTCCTTAGTGTAGTGATTTATTTCCTCTTCAAGTTCTAATATTTCTCCTACAACCTGATACTGGTCACATTCAACACCACAAGGCATAAACGATGAATCAACTATTGAAAATACATCTTCTTTTAATATACGTTGTGACAGCTCATTATATGTATCAATATCCTCAATTGTCAGATTCTCTATTGCTGTCTCATCACCCTTCTTAGCTGCCTGTATAAGTTTTTCCCTTTCATCCTGTTCCTTCTTTGCCTTTACCGGTTCTACTTTTCTGTGAGAAGGCAGGAGTATCATACCACCTATAGAGAGTGCCGTAAGACTTACCTTTTTATTTTTAATAGGTATTCTATATACTGAACCCTTTCTATCAATATTATACTCTTTCTGCTTAAGCCCATTCTTATCAAATATAAATTCAAGATAATCCATAACATTCTGCAGATAAAATATAAGAGTAACTCCTGTTCTTGACTCATCACATACAACTGCAAACGACTCCTTATCAAGATGCCTTTCAATGGTTATCTCATCATTGTCACAGCTTGTTTTCCCAAGTATAAAAGGAAAATAATACTCATATATAAACTCATCACCCTTGAATCTTCCATATATATACAATCCTGTTGATTCACTTACTCTTACTATTACGGCTCCTCTGTTAAGTTTTGTATTCTTTATAACAAAACCCTTTTCTATACTGTCTAATATTCCTGCGTGAATCATCTCTTCTTCAAAATCCGCATCAAGATACTGGAACCCTATAGCCCTTATATATAAATTCATAACTATCCTTCTATTTATAGATATATATCTTATTTTATTATAGTCCCATATGACATATTTATTATACACATATATCACATATTTTAACTATACAATCTTTAATAAAATCTACTCCGTATCTACTATAAACAATGTAAGATACTTCATAAGATCTTTCTCTACGTCATCATTATATGGGGAACCATCTGCATGCTTAAGCATCTTTATAACTGGTCTGTCCGTAAACTTATGATTCTGTCTTACAACAACACCCATTTCACCTTCACTTGTTATAACATTTATTCCCACTGGATATACAGCAACTGATTCAAGCAATTTATCCGTTATTGTGGCATCATACTTAATACCCTGATTAGCCTTTATGTATTCTATTGCTTCATATATTTTAAGCTTTGTTGAACCAACTCCGCTTATGAGACTCTCAAAATCATCACATAAAGATACCAGTTTTACCTCGGTCTTTATTTTATCGCCCTTATGTTGGAATGGATAGCCCTTTCCATCTATTCTTTCATGATGAAGCAGAATAATCTCTTTTGCAATATCTGGTATCCAGCCCTCATCCTGTAAAGAACTGTAGCCAAATATTGTATGTTTCTTATATTCCAGTGCATCCTTTACATTCATATATGTTTCATTGGTATTCATATATGGAACTTTAATATATCTAAGTCCTATATCATGAAGAATTGCACCTATAGATATATTTCTTACCTGCTTCTCGCTCATCTTTAATCTTAATGCCATGATTGTTGATAAAGCACATACATTTATACAATGTGTGTACATATCAGTAGAAATATTTCTCATCTCAGTTATATTTGTAATAACCTCTGGCTCTTCTATAACTGATTCTATTATCTTTTCAGCCTGCTCTCCTATAACCTTTAAATCACTATTATGTCTGTATATATGCTTCTCAAGTACATCTTTTATTATAGTTCTTGAATTAATAGCAGTTTCTTCTACCTTATAAATGTGATTTTCTATATATTTATTATTATACTCAGTCTTTTTTTCATTTTTTACATCAGCACATTCACTATCGCTAACATCCTGACCTTCATTATAAACATCATCATAATCGTCTTCTGAGGATATAACTATATGATTATAATTTTCTTTATTTATTACTTCCTCAGGGTAATCCTTTATATAAAGAGACTTTATTCCCAGGCGTATTGCTCTGTTTATAAGCTCCGGCTTCAACTCAACATCTGCATGTATAAGTACCGTGCCACCATCTGTCACTATAGGAAGGGCTAATATCTCATTCCCCTTAAGACTTTTTACCTTAACCTTTTTCATACATACTCCATTTCCGCTTGCGAGCTACTTCCCATTTAAACAACTTAATAAACTCCACACTCAATATTCCCCTGCTTATATATTTATAAAGATAACACAAATCTTTCTATATATCAAATACCGTGTCATTATTTAATAATGGCACGGTATTTTTTCTGTTATTTTATTATCCTGCTGCAAGGATTGCGTGAATTAAAAAGTAACGAAACAAACCTGATATCTCAGCCATTGCCAAATTCCACTTTTAACAATCACATTTTATCATGCATTTTCAATAATAATATTATACTTACTTGCTAAGCTCTGTCTTACCACCCATATATGGCTGAAGTACCTTAGGAATCTTTACACTTCCATCTGCCTGAAGATTGTTCTCTAAAAATGCTATTAACATTCTTGGAGGTGCCACACATGTGTTGTTAAGTGTATGTGCAAAGTACTTATTCTTATCCTTTCCCTGCACTCTTATCTTTAATCTTCTTGCCTGTGCATCTCCTAAGTTAGAACATGAACCAACCTCAAAGTACTTCTTCTGTCTTGGTGACCATGCTTCTACATCTATAGATCTTACCTTAAGATCAGCTAAATCCCCTGAACAACATTCAAGTGTTCTTACAGGAATATCAAGTGAACGGAAAAGATCCACTGTATTCTTCCAAAGTTTATCAAACCACATTCTGCTGTCTTCTGGCTTACATACAACTATCATTTCCTGCTTTTCAAACTGGTGGATTCTATATACGCCTCTTTCTTCTATACCATGTGCACCTTTTTCTTTTCTGAAACATGGTGAATAACTTGTAAGAGTCTTTGGAAGTTCTTCCTCTGGTGTTATTGTATCAATAAATTTACCAATCATAGAATGTTCACTTGTACCGATAAGATAAAGATCTTCTCCCTCAATCTTATACATCATTGCATCCATCTCATCAAAACTCATAACACCTGTAACCACATTACTTCTTATCATATAAGGAGGTATGCAATATGTGAAACCTCTATCTATCATGAAATCTCTTGCATAAGATATAACTGCTGAATGAAGTCTTGCTATATCTCCCATAAGATAATAGAAACCATTACCTGCAACCTTACCAGCTGCATCTAAATCAATACCATCAAACTTCTGCATAATCTCTGTATGATATGGAATCTCATAATCTGGAACAACTGGTTCACCAAACTTTTCAACTTCTACATTCTCACTATCATCTTTTCCTATAGGAACACATGGATCTATGATATTAGGAATAGTCATCATAATCTTAGTAACTTTTTCATTCAGTTCTGCTTCTTTAGCTTCAAGCTCTGCTAATCTGTCAGCACTTGCTGAAACCTGTGACTTAACATCCTCAGCTTCTTCTTTCTTACCCTGAGCCATAAGTGCACCAATCTGCTTAGAAAGCTTATTCTTATTAGCTCTTAATTCATCGGCTTCTGTCTGTGCAGCTCTTGCCTGTGCATCAAGCTCGATAACTTCATCAACTAAAGGTAACTTTCTATCCTGAAATTTATTCTTAATATTCTGCTTTACGATGTCTGGATTTTCTCTGACAAACTTTAAATCTAACATACTTTCCTCCATTATTTCGTATTCATAATTATACTTTACTAATTATGCACCTTTTTATACATAATTTCCAGTACTTTATTGCATACTTTTTAATATACTTTTTATTCTCACGTTTTATTTATTTTTATAGTTATTTTTGTATTTTCATTGTATTCTTTTTATTTTTTATTACTTACGTTTTGTGTTTTGCTTTATATCATTATCAAAGTTTTTTTATTTCTGATTAACATTATTCACTATATCATTTACTTCCTGGCTCAATTCTTCATCACCCATTCTTCCTGCTACTGCCTGCTTAAGTGCCTTTTCTTCTTCTCCACCAAGTTCTATAAATGATTCTCCGTTAATTATCTCCTTTACATATGCAAAACATCCATTATTACTGTGCATTACATTAACCAGATAACCATTGTTGTTATTATCGAGCATGCACAACGCAAAGCTTAGTTTTCCACCCATCTCATGAAATGCATCATATTTGACAATTCCAATTTTCTGGAATGTATACTGCAGCTTTTCATATATATCCTTAATAGCAGCTGTGTTATCTTCATAAGTACTTTTAAGCAGCTTAACATCATCTGTATATTCTTTTATTATCTGCTCTATGCTCTTTCCATCAGAGCCCTCCATCATTTTATTATATTTCTTTTTCATTGATGAAGACTTTGCTATAGCAACTATTGATAGAACAATAGCTATCACAAGCAATGCAATTATTCCTATTAATACATATAGCGTTTCAACGCTAAATAAGCCAAATACATCTAACATTTTTTCTCCTTCCTGTTTTTTATTGTTTTATTTATCTGTTTATTTATAATGTATTTTGTCTATAATGAGTAAGTGTGCAAATACATATATACATAAATATACTTTTTATTCACCTTTTTCACTTTTTATTCATTTATTTTCTTTAATAAATCATATATTCTTTCAAGTTCTGCCTGCGAATAGTAATCTATTTCTATTTTACCTTTATTATTGCTCTTATTTTTTATAATAACTTGTGTTCCCATTATATTTTTTAATTTCTGTTCAAGATCTCTATATACAAAATCATTTGCTGGAAGTTTTTTTTCTTTTTTTTCGGGTGCATCAAGTGTTTTCATTAATTTTTCCACTTCACGCACACTTAACTTTTCATCAAATATTTTCTGAGCTATCATATACTGTTTATCTTTATCTTCAATAGATATAATAGTTCTTGCATGACCACTACTGATTTTTCCTTCCATAACCATATCCTGGACACGTTCATCTAATTTTAAAAGTCGTAAGGAATTAGTTATAGCTGCTCTTGATTTAGATACTTTTTCTGCAACCTCATCCTGTTTTAATCTGTAGTCTTTGATAAGTCTCTGATAAGCCTTAGCTTCTTCTATAGGATTAAGATCTTCTCTTTGAATATTTTCAATAAGAGCTATTTCCATAACCTCCTGTGAAGAATAATCCTTTATTACAACAGGCACTTCTTTAACACCTGCAAGTTTTGCTGCTCTCCATCTTCTCTCACCAGCTATTATTTCATAATAATTATCTTTTTTCTGAACAAGCAGTGGTTGTAAAACACCATACTGTTTAATAGATTCTGATAATTCTATCAAAGCATCTTCATCAAAAGCCTTTCTTGGCTGGTCTTTGTTAGGCTCAATAAGTGATAATTTTACTTTAGTTTCAGATGGAACTTTAACCTCTTTAACTACTTCCTTTACCACTTCTTTAACTACCACATTATCTTCTTTCTTTTCATTTTCATCATCAACATTAATAAGATTTGATATTCCTCTACCCAATCCACCTTTACTCTTTGTTTTTGAACCTGTTTTTGCTGGCATATTCATTCTCCTATCTTAATACATTTTAAATATTTTACATTTTTATTCTTGTCTTATATTTTCTTATCTCTGTCCATAACTTCCTGTGCTAGCAATCTATAACTTTCTGCACCAGTTGATTTTGTATCATACAGATTGATTGGCTTTCCATAACTTGGAGCTTCTGCTAATCTTATATTTCTAGGAATTATAGTCTTATATACATTTTGTTTGAGATTATCCTTAACATTTTCAACAACCTGAAGTGAAAGATTTGTTCTTGCATCAAACATTGTAAAAACAACACCTTCCATCTCTAGTTTCTTGTTCAGTTTCTTTTTTGCAAGATTAATTGTGTACATAAGCTGTGATAATCCTTCCAATGCATAATATTCGCATTGGATTGGAACAAGTACAGTATCGGCTGCTGTCATTGCATTAACAGTAAGCATACTTAAAGAAGGAGGGCAATCCATAATTATATAGTCGTATTTTTTTCTTACCTTCGAGATTTCGTCTTTCAACACGTACTCTCTTCTGTCTACGTCTATTAAATCTATCTCTGCACCAGCTAAATTCACATTTGATGGCAGTTCATCTAAATTATCATATACATTATGTATTATTGCATCTTCTATGCTGCATTCTCTTAAAATAACATCATATACTGTTTTATCAACATTATTCTTATCAATACCAACTCCACTTGTAGCATTTCCCTGTGGATCAATATCAATTAGAAGTACTTTTTGACCAGCTTCGGCTAGACACGCCGACAAATTTATAGCTGTTGTTGTTTTACCTACTCCACCTTTTTGATTAGCTATTGCTATAATTCTCCCCATTTTCAACCTCTTTCCATTAAATAGTTAAAAGTTTTTTCTCTATTTTAATATAGACTTAATATAGAGAATTTTAATAACCACAATGTGATATATACGCTTAACAACGTTTCACGTGAAACATTGTATTATAAAAACATTAAAGATGTCGTGATTGAAAGTCCACGACTTTAATACCTTAGGATTATTTCATATTACGTGCTCACACGTCTGCGCTATGCTTCGGTATATGCTAAATATGTACCACTGGCAAATTGCACCATACACAATATTTGCATAATGTGAGATTATCATCCCTCTTCTATATTCATATTGGGGCGGGTCTTAAGGTTTCATATCTACTTATAAATAAACTCATGTAGGTTTATGCCTTTTAACCATGATATAATAATATGATGTCGGGGTCAAAAACCCCCAACTTTGATACCTACGAATTGTTCCGTGCTACGCACTTCCACAATCCCCCCAATATTCACATATCGTGGGATTATCATCCAACTTTCATGTTCATATCGTAGGTGGGTCCCAAGGTCTAAACCTACCTATAAGCGAGCTCATGTGGGTTTGGACCTTTTAACTCTGGTATTATAATATATTATTTGTAAAATTTTCAGATGTTAGAGGATTGAATAAATTGCGTAGCAATGCATCAATCCAAGTTCGTATAATTAAATATTATAACATTCAAATCAGAAAAACATATCTCAAAATTGTATATAACTTATTAGATAAACTATCACTATCTATATGTTTCACGTGAAACATTACATTTTATTTTATAATACAAATACCAATTTTTCAAAAATCATTTCTGCTTATATAATAAAGCTTTTTTATTAAAATTGCATCTAACTCAATATTATAAGTAGAATTAAAATCATAAATGTGATTTTTTATTAAAAATCAGACTCTATAAAAATAAAAAATGTGTAAAGATACATCAGTTAATATTTATCAATAATATTTGTTGAATCATTTTTCACATTATGTATAATAACTGTATTAAGGTTATTTCATTAATATATGTTTAAATCATTTAAATGTAATCTATCTATTTATCCACTATAATAGTCTAATACTAAACTATATTTTTTTCAATATTTATTGAGCGTTTTTCATATATTTTATTAATTTCAGTCCGCAATATGCAGCCATTGTAGACTATTTTATTGAAAATTATAATGTAAATGTCAAAAGTATAAATTTCGTTTGTGTTCGCACAAATAAGCGATTTACACTTATTTACACGTCGAACACTGAAAACAGAATAAAACGGTGTAAATACGCCATTTTATGTAAGTTTGAGGCGTTCGAGAATTGCATGAATCGCATAGCAATAAAGCAATCTGGTTACATCAGTAAGTGGCAAAATTCACTTTTGACACTCACATCATATTATAATCACTATTTTTATAATTGATATTTTTACTATCATCAATATAATTATTACACTTAAATTATATTGAACACACAAGAAAAGAAAACGGCTGCAAAGCAGACATTTATTTTTCTTGTGCCATTAACGAATGAATTGTCATGCAACGCATGACATAATAGCTCGAATGCGCAGATACATGAGTAAAGAACGAGTGAAGCATAACATATTATATAATAGTAAATCATCTAATAACCAAAGTGAAATAAATCATAATTTTATAGTTTCATGGTGTGATAGCTCATATTGCCATTAGTTTAAGGTATGTGATATACAGTAAAGCATTATTAAATCAAAGTGTAATAGAATAATAAAACATTTATAATTGAACTATTTCATTTCACTTTCATCCTGGTCTTACTTTGAAAACAAAAAGTCGAAAAGCATGCCATTTATGAAAGTTTAAGATATTAGAGAATTGCATAAATTATGCAACAATGACAATATATAAATCCAATCGCATCAGTTAGTAACAATTCTTAGCTATGATATTAATTATGTTTCACGTGAAAATAATTAATTATAATATTTTATATAATTTATAAATATATATAAATTTCAAAATTTTACAGAATACATGTATTCAAAATATAGTGATACATATTAAATTCGTATAATTTATAAACAATCAACTTGTCACATAAATATTAGTGTATTTTCAAAGATTATTAAACTAAGTACAAATGTATATTTTGACACCAAATAATATTCTTAAATATTTTTACTAAAGCATTTTTAAATTTTAATTCCTATAATATGTTTCACGTGAAACAAAAAGACTGATATAATAAATATAAAATTTATCATATCAGTCTAAAAACATTTTTTATTAAATCAAATCATTATTCAGCAAACATTTTCAATTTAATTCTATTTATTATTTATTAAACGCTTTCAATTTATTTCAACTTAATTATATCATTTTTTATAGCAAACACCGCAGCCTGTGTTCTATCTGAAACATCAATTTTCTTAAATATGTTAGAGATATGATTCTTAACCGTACGTTCACTTATATTTAAAACCGAAGCTATTTCTTTGTTTGACGAACCTGCAGCTATCATCCTTAACACTTCTATTTCCCTTCTTGTAAGCTCATTGGTTCTGTCTTTCATAACATCTCTTTCTGCAAGTCTAACATTTAGTAAAGGAACGAGGCTTGGTTCTATATATGTTTCACCCTTATATACTGTCATTATAGCTTTTTTTAAAGTATCAAAATCTGAATCCTTTAATATATATCCATCGCAGCCCTTATCCAGAGCTTTTATTAAATAATCTATTTCATTATGAATTGTAAGTATTATTACCTTACACTTCATCTTCTGGCTTTTTATAATATCAAGTACTTGAAGTCCATCAAGATTAGGCATATTTATATCAAGAAGAATAATATCAGGCTGTGTTTTATTGGCATAATTAAGGCATTCATATCCATCATCAGCCTCACTAACAACATTTATATTATCATCCATTTCCAACAATTGTTTCAGTCCTTCTCTGACCATTCTATGATCATCTGCTAACAATATATTAACAGGCATATTATAACCGTCCCTTCTAATGATTAATAAAAGTTTTCCGCACATTCCAACATTACGCTTATATGAGCAGTATAATGTTGTCCACAGTTTTAACTCCTATCATCATAATCTATTTTAATAATGTACAAAATAACAAGTTATACTCAGATACAACGTTCTTAATTTCAAGTCAATATCAATATATTGGGATTTTAATTTTAAACTCTGCTCTGTCTCTGTCATATTCAATGCTTCCTTTAAGAAGTACTATTCTTTCATTTAACATTCTTATTCCGTATCCACTATTATTATTTTTAACCTTGCCTATTGAATTATAATCAAAACCACAGCCATCATCACGATAATCTATATATATATATTGCTCATCCGTGGATATATCTATGTATATATTAGAACAATCAGCATACTTATATGAATTACTAGATAGTTCATTTATAATTCTAAGACTCGATATGCTTGCGATCTGTGATATATCATCACTACAATCAATAGTTGTATGGATCATTATATTCTTATAGCTATCGTCTAATTTATCTATAAGATTAAGAAGTGCTTCATTAAAGCCTAGATCATCAAGTTCCATTGGTCTTAACTGATATATAATATTCCTAAGATCTTTAACGCTATCCTTTATTAATAACTTTGCATTATTTATTTCTATTTTAGCACGATTTACATCTTTATCTACTATCTGATTGATAAATTCTTCCTTATGTATAAGTGCAGTAAGATTCTGAACTACTGTATCATGAATATCTCTTGATATACGCTGTCTGTCTTCTTCTAATATCCACAATATCTCTGCATCAGATTCATTTAATTCACTTTCTGATTTATTATTATACACATTTTCACTATCTTCATCCAACGAATTGTTAATAACTTCTCTCATTTCATTTATTTTGTTAATAACTTCATCAAGATCAGATATTTTTTTCTTTTTTAAATTTTCAAGCGACTCTTTTTTATTACAAAGGTTTTTATATTCTTTTTCTATGTATTTATCACAATTAGTTGATGTGAATAAATCCTGTGTTTTATCGCCTGAATTTAATACTTCATTCATCTTATTGCATATGGATTTAAGTTTCAACTCTATTGAATTGATTTCATATTTATATTCATCAACATTTTTTTCAAGTTTTTTTATCTGATTAATTATATAATTAACAGCTTTATCAGACTGAATATCTTTCATAATATTTACTTCCTTTTTATTCCATATACAACGTATTCATATTTAATAAAATTTTAACCCATTTGTTAATAAAAATAAAGCATTTTTTATCATGTTTTGACTACACATATATTAACCTCGCATATTTTGTCTGATAAAAGCTATTCTATAAAATTCAGTTGTAGCTAATAATGCAATTATTTTTATATACTAAACTTATATAATGATGTGAGTGTCATAAGTAAATTTTACAACTAACTTAATAGCTCTCTTAATATTACATTTTATAAAGATACTCTTAATAATAGCTTTTATAAAGATTGCCACTTTTTATCTTATAGACTATAATATTATGATATAATGAGCGCAAGAGAAAAGGAAGCGGCTGCGAAGCAGACATTTAC
>ERZ791579.1533-NODE-1533-length-12310-cov-2.246185_pt1 | contig 12310 bp, 9 predicted proteins | sample MGYA00509968_ERZ791579 | MGnify/ENA primary metagenome ERZ791579 (study PRJEB30046, sample SAMN00791924) | human gut metagenome | study: EMG produced TPA metagenomics assembly of the A metagenome-wide association study of gut microbiota in type 2... | reverse complement strand
AGAACGTTCCATCCCCCTTCATACTGTGGATGGAATACATTGGACAGTTGAAACGGAAATCCACCAGCCCGATGGATTTGTGGACTACAGTTACCTTATCTGGCAAGACGGTAAAGTTGTTCGCCGGGAATGGGACAGTTTCCCTCGTAGACTTTACCTTTCAGGCGACAGTAAGAAGAAATACCGTATCGATGACAGTTGGAAAAACTTACCGGAACAGCAATATTTTTACAGTTCCGCATTCACCGAGTCACTGTTGGCCCATCGAGACAGAACTGAAGCGCCCAAAAGCTACAAGAAAGGATTAATGATAAAAGCCTATGCTCCACGCATTAATGAGAACTACTGCCTAGCGATCTGTGGTAATCAAAAAGCATTGGGCGATTGGAACCCTGATAAAGCTCTATTGATGAGCGACATCAATTTTCCGGAATGGCAGATTGCAATGGATGCTTCCAAAATCAATTTCCCTCTAGAGTATAAGTTCGTTCTATATAACAAGAAAGAGAAACGCTCTGAAGCATGGGAAGACAATCCGAACCGCTATATGGCCAACCCGGAACTGAAAGCTAACGAGACGCTTGTCATAGGCGACCGTTACGTTTATTTTAACATTCCTGCATGGAAAGGTGCGGGGGTAGCGGTACCGGTATTCTCGTTGAAATCGGAAAAAAGCTTTGGAGTAGGTGATTTCGGTGATCTGAAACGCATGATCGACTGGGCGGTTAGCACCGGCCAGAAAGTAGTTCAGATTCTGCCGATCAATGATACCACCATGACGCATACGTGGACGGACTCTTACCCGTACAATAGCATTTCCATCTATGCCTTCCATCCCATGTATGCCGATCTTAAGAAGATGGGTACATTGAAGGACAAAGAGGCTGCGGCCGCTTTTAATAAAAAGCAAAAAGAATTGAACGAGCTTTCGGCCATCCATTACGAGGATGTCAACAAGACAAAGTGGGAGTATTTCCGCCTTATTTTTAAACAAGAAGGAGAGAAAGTGCTTTCCTCCAAAGCATTTCGCACATTCTTTGAATCAAATAAAGAGTGGTTGCAGCCTTATGCCGTTTTCAGTTATCTGAGGGATGTTTATAAGACCCCCAATTTCCGCGAATGGCCACGCCATACGGTTTACGATGCGGAAGAGATAGAAAAGATGTGCCAACCCGATTCGGTGGACTATCCCTATGTTTCCATCTATTTCTACATTCAGTTCAACCTCCATCTGCAATTGCTCGAAGCCACTACCTATGCCCGTGAACACGGTGTCGTACTGAAAGGAGATATTCCTATCGGCATCAGCCGCAACAGTGTGGAAGCATGGACAGAACCTTATTACTTCAACCTCAACGGACAGGCAGGGGCTCCACCCGATGACTTCTCTGTAAACGGGCAAAATTGGGGATTTCCGACTTACAACTGGGATGTCATGGAGAAAGACGGTTATCGCTGGTGGATGAAGCGTTTCCAAAAGATGGCAGAATATTTCGATGCCTACCGTATCGACCATATCCTAGGTTTCTTCCGCATTTGGGAGATTCCGATGCATGCCGTCCACGGGCTGTTAGGCCAGTTCGTACCTGCATTGCCAATGAGTCGCGAAGAGATAGAAAGCTACGGATTGGCTTTCAGGGAGGAATTCCTGAAACCTTATATACACGAGTATTTCCTGGGGCAACTTTTCGGTCCTCATACCGATTATGTGAAACAGACCTTCATTGAACCAACCGATCAATGGGAAATCTACCGTATGCGACCGGAATTTGATACGCAACGCAAGGTTGAAGCCTACTTTGCAGGAAAAACCGATGAAGACAGCGTATGGATTCGTGATGGACTTTATGCCCTGATAAGTGATGTACTGTTCGTACCCGACCGCCAGGACGCCAACAAGTATCATCCACGTATCGGAGTGCAACACGATTTCATCTACCGTTCGCTGAACGATTGGGAAAAAGCGGCTTTCAACCGTTTGTACGACCAGTATTATTATCATCGGCATAATATCTTCTGGCAACAACAAGCGATGAATAAGCTTCCTCAACTGACACAATCGACACGAATGCTGGTATGTGGCGAAGACTTGGGCATGATCCCCGACTGCGTGGCATGGGTCATGAACGACCTGCGTATCCTCAGCCTTGAGATCCAGCGAATGCCGAAAGATCCTTCCCAAGAGTTCGGTCATCTGAACGACTACCCTTATCGTTCCGTATGTACGTTCTCAACACACGATATGTCGACTTTACGCGGTTGGTGGGAAGAAGACTACCAACAGACACAACGTTATTACAACACCATGCTGGGACATTATGGCGCGGCACCAGCCATAGCTACGCCCGAATTGTGCGAGGAAGTGGTACGCAATCATCTTTACAGCAACTCTATCTTATGCATCCTGTCTCTACAAGATTGGCTGTCAATAGACGAAAAATGGCGTAATCCGAATGTTCAGGATGAACGGATCAACATCCCCGCCAACCCACGTCATTACTGGCGCTATCGTATGCATCTGACACTGGAGCAGTTGATGAAGGCTGAAAGCCTGAATGAAAAGATCAAATCCCTCATTAAGCAGACAGGAAGAGATCCCGAAAAATAAGAACATAAATTCCTAAAAGACAGAGCATACTCGATCGAGTAACATCTGTCCGATTCCACGAATTTCATGGTTTAAACATATGGAAAAACCTTGAGACTCGTGGAATCTGCGTTTAAGGACATAGATAGCAGCTTATAACAACCTTACATGCCATCAAAGTTACTCCGTTATCACTTTGGGGCTTCATGCTGCCATCCTTCACTTTGAAGAGCAACTTGCAGCACACCATATCCACAACCAATGGATACTTGCCACCACCTTACACTTGCCATCTGCATGGCAGCTACGCCCTTCTTTCTAAAAGTGATGCCGCAATTGGTAGCACAAAAAGGCTTAATTACACTTCCGCGAATAAAAAAGCGATCAAGCGTGTAATGATATTTAACTCTCCCATCTCCAGTAAGACGGAAACCACAAAGATATAACCAATTGAAAAACAATATATTACAATCAAGTTTTACCTCGGTGACCAACGACCTGTTCATCGGTGAGGAAGGGGCTGTTGGTCACCGATGAAGAAGCCCTTGGTCACCGAGGTCGAACCCATTGCTCACCGACCAGATAACAGTGTCAATAATTAGTCAAAGAAAAAGCAAAAAAACGAAGGGAGATCGACAAAAAAAATCTTAAGCATTCACATCTTTTCCAACCATTCCTTACTGAAAAACGGAGCATTTCATATACATTTGCGAGAGACAATCAACTTTAATTTAAACGTACGCATGAGAATCAATTCCAGTCACATACTTTTAGAAAACATACGCTTCTTCGCCAATCATGGAGTAGCAGCACAGGAAACCACGATTGGCAATGAATTTACTATCAACTTAAGGCTGAAAGTGGACATTGCACAGGCTGCCGAGACCGATGAGATAGAAGATACCGTCAGCTATGCCGAAGTACACAGAATCCTGAAAGAAGAAATGGACATCCCCTCCCGGCTGCTGGAACATGTTTGCAAACGTATAGCTGAAAAGCTCTTCAATGAATTTCCGGCAATTAGCGATATAGAAATCAAACTCTCAAAAAGGAATCCACCGATGGGAGCTGATATTGATAGCGCAAGTGTGGAAATCCAATGCACCAGATAAAAGGAAGCTCCCGGAAAAGATAGATTCAAGAATCAACGCTATTTAAGGCGATGCAACGTTATGATCACCACTTCAGCGGGAGCCCCGAAACGAATATTCTTATTCGAAGTTCCGATGGCATTGGTAACAATCATCGGGACTTTTGCCGTATTATACAGCAGCCCGGTGAGAAAACGATCTCCATAATGTGAAGGAATGATGGGGGCATATCCGAAGATACGTACCTGTCCGCCATGCGTATGACCCGCCAAGGCAAGATCCGTATTAGTCACTGCCACATCCTCCACATAATCGGGAGTGTGAACCAGCAAGATCACAAAGTCCGAAGGTGAAAGTGCCAACGTAGGCGACTTGCCATTCTGTTTCAGATCAAAAGGGTTGCGTACCCCTGCAAGCAGTATCTGCTGCCCGTCACGACGAAGCGTATCGACACGGTGTTCGAGCATATGCATTCCGTAGCGTTTCATCTCCCGGAGAATATCGTCATGACACTGTTCATAATCATTATTTCCCATTACTCCGAAAGTTCCCATCGGTGTTTTCACACGGGCCAATGCGGCAAATAACGGTTCTACGTATTCACAGCCTTCCTGATAGTCTCCTCCCATCAGCAAGACGTCCGGTTTCTGAGCGATCAAAAGATCGACGAGGTTGTTCAAGCCTTTCTCTTTCAGCAGACTCTTGTAATGCAAGTCGGAAATGAAGGCGATGCGGAAGCCTTCGAAGGCTTCGGGGACATCACGGTGGGTGAAGTCATATTCCACGACACGGTCTATGCCGCTATAAGTGGCAGGGACGTTCACGGTAGAAGACGTGATCTTCGTTCCGCGAAGTACCAAATTACGTTCTTCCTGCTCGGTCGCAGCTTCTTTCTTCGCTGTTTTCTTCTGCTTTTTCGTCGAAACTTTCAAGTCGGCAAGCTGAGAATGATCCGGAGCAAACAAGCCGTCGATAGCGGCGGAACTGTCCGGACGGACGGAATCGACATTGAGCACAGGACGAGGCAGGATCGATACAACATTCTTCTTTGACTTACAAGATACGAACAGGAATAATACGAATATTATGAACAGGTAATTTATTTTTTTCATCTTCTTTGGTTTATTTTCTTCTACATATAACACATTCCCCCACTATTTGAGGCGCAAAGATAGGAAAAATCATGTATCTTTGTCCGTCAAAACTTATTATTATATATTAAAGCATGGAAGAAGTAAAGCGTAACTCGCTGCGTGCGTGGATATTAGCAGCACGTCCCAAAACTCTGACAGGAGCCATTACGCCGGTCATGATCGGTAGCGCACTTGCTTATATGGATGGACATTTTCAATGGTTGCCGGCCCTTATCTGCTGCCTGTTCGCCGGTCTGATGCAAATTGCCGCCAATTTTATCAACGACCTCTTCGACTACCTCAAAGGAACCGACCGCGAAGACCGGCTGGGACCGGAACGAGCCTGCGCACAAGGCTGGATTTCACCGAGAGCCATGCGAAACGGAATCATCGTCACCGTCCTGTTCGCCTGTCTGATCGGATCTGCGCTGCTGTTTTATGCCGGATGGGAGCTGATCATAGTAGGACTTCTCTGCGTACTCTTCGCTTTCCTCTATACCACAGGTCCTTATCCATTATCCTACAACGGCTGGGGCGATGTTCTGGTCATCGTATTTTTCGGATTCGTCCCCGTGGGCGGAACGTACTACGTACAGGCGCTGACATGGACTTCGGACACAACGGTAGCTTCTCTGATCTGCGGACTGCTGATTGATACCTTGCTGGTAGTCAACAATTACCGAGACCGTGAAGCGGATGCACGGAGCGGAAAGCGGACGGTCATCGTTCGTTTTGGCGAGAAGTTCGGACGCTATCTTTATTTGATGCTGGGGGTGGCAGCAAGTCTTCTGTGTTTCTGGTTCTTCTTCGAAGGACACTTGTTTGCCGCACTTCTTCCGTTACTCTACCTGATTCCTCATGTCCTCACATGGAGACGGATGGTGCAGATTCACAGTGGTAAAAAATTAAACAGCATACTAGGTGAGACTTCACGTAATATGCTGTTGATGGGAATACTCATTTCAGTGTGGCTGATCCTGTTATAAATGCAACCCATGAGATAATTTGTTCGTCACTAATCTCTTCTGATCAGCGTTTGCTATACATTCTTTCGTAATAATTCTGGTAATCACCGCTGGTTACTTCTTCCACCCATTCCTGGTTGTTGAGATACCAGTCGATTGTCTTCACGATTCCCACTTCAAATTTTGTTTCAGGGTACCATCCCAAAGCATTCATGATTTTAGTCGGATCGATAGCATAACGTTGGTCGTGGCCAAGGCGATCCTTTACGAAAGTAATCAAATCTTCGTTGATCCAGTCTATTGCGATTTCCCCATTGGCATCTTTTTCCTGTTTCTTCAGTACCTTGCGATAGGACGGATTTTCCGTCATCAACCGGCGAATCGTAGCAATTGTCAGTTTCACGATCTCAAGGTTAGTCTTTTCATTATGACCTCCTACGTTATAGACTTCACCCTCTTTCCCCTGACGTACCACCAGGTCGATCGCTTTACAGTGATCCTCCACATAAAGCCAATCGCGCACATTGCTACCGTCACCATAAACAGGAAGTTTCTTTCCTTCAAGAATATTCTTAATAATCAATGGTATCAGCTTTTCAGGGAAATGATACGGGCCGTAATTGTTGGAACAACGGGTAATGGTCACAGGCATTTTATAGGTATCATGATAAGCCATTACCACCATGTCGGCACTCGTTTTGGATGCACTATACGGACTATGGGGACAAAGAGGAGTCGTTTCATGGAAATAACCCTCTGCTCCCAAAGAACCATACACCTCATCCGTAGAAACCTGATGGTAGCGAACTCCTTTACGCCAAGTAGGATAGCCATTTTCATCTTTCCCTGTCACCCAAGCGCGACGGGCAGCATCCAGCAAATTCTGTGTACCCAGAATGTTGGTCATAAGGAACAGCTGCGGATTTTCAATGCTGCGGTCCACATGGCTCTCGGCAGCGAAATTCACGATATAATCAAACTTATACTCGCCAAACAAACGGTCAGCCAACTCACGGTCACAAATATCACCTTTAAAAAAAATGCAACGGTCATTATCTATATCATTTGCAATAGTTCCCAGATTACCGGCATACGTCAGCGCATCGAGTACTACCACACGGATATCATCGTGTTTTGCCAAAATGTACTTCAAGTAATTCGCCCCGATAAAACCGGCAGCCCCAGTCACAAGATAGGTTTTCATATTATCTTTATATTTTAATTATTTATTTAGCTAAATCCAAAAGGTACTTACCATATTCCGTTTTGCCCAGTTTTTCACCAAGCAATCTAAGCTGACCGGTAGTGATCCAGCCGTTCCGCCAAGCGATCTCCTCGATACAACTGACATAAAAGCCTTGCCTGTTTTGAATGGTTGCAACAAAATTGGACGCTTCCAGCAGACTATCACAGTTTCCGGTATCCAGCCATGCAAAGCCACGTCCGAAAAGTTCTACCTGTAAGGTACCTTCTTCCAAATAGATTTTATTCAAATCTGTTATCTCATACTCTCCACGGGCGGATGGCTTCAAAGAAGCGGCTTTTTCGACTACGGTAGCGTCATAAAAGTAGAGTCCCGGCACAGCATAGTTGCTCTTGGGTTCTGACGGCTTCTCCTCCAGAGAGATCACTTTTCCCGTTTCATTAAATTCGACCACCCCGTATGCCCGCGGGTCTTTCACATAATATCCAAAGATACATGCTCCTTTTTCAATGGCTGCCGCACGATGCAGCATTGTCGAAAATCCTTGTCCATAGAACATGTTATCTCCCAAAATCAGACATCCCGGCTCTCCGCCAAGAAACTCGGCACCTAATACAAACGCTTGTGCCAAACCATTGGGATGTTCCTGGACTTTGTATTGAAAGGACATTCCCAACTCCTCACCCGTTCCTAAAAGATCACGAAACATGGGCAGATCACGGGGAGTGGAAATTACCAACACCTCGCGAATTCCAGACAGCATCAGTGTGGAAAGCGGATAATAAATCATCGGCTTATCATATACCGGCATTATCTGCTTCGATATAGCCTTTGAGAGTGGATAAAGCCGGGTTGCACTTCCACCGGCAAGTATTATTCCTTTCATATACAATTGTTTTATATAATTACATGTGGCAAAGTACGGAAAGAATTTCGAAATGACAAAATAAAAAGACAACTGTATATGCAATAATCTGACTTTTTGTGCATTTATAAACTATACGGCATTGCCAAATCCACTTACAATCTATCAAGGCTTATGAAACGACACTCTCTACAAATAATCATGCTTTTGCTGCTTCTCAGTACATCTGCTATGACTTGCGACGAATATGACGCAGAAACGATGTGGGAAACCCGTCCCTGCATTCTGACTAATGTCGAAATCCATTCTTGGGATAACGAAGGGGAAATGCCACAAACGCCTACCAACGGACGAATAAAAAAAGAAGCTTACATACTTGAAATCAGGCTATTCTCCGATGCCGACACTTTTCCTGAAGACTGTCCCCAAAACATATTATATCTTTTAGAAGATGGAATTAAACATATATACCGAAGAAACTTTTAATGAAGAGTTCCCCAAAGGAGCAAACGTAACCTCCTGTTTTCAGGATTATCCCATCTCCCTTACCCGATATCAAATAAATGACATCACGAGTCAACAAGACACCATCAAATATATGAAACCTGTCAACCAAATTTTCAAAGCATTGACAACCATCCCTCAGCCGGGCATACACCGCTTCAGCATCGAACTGATCACATCCAGTGGTAAAAAGGCAGAATACAAAAGTGATGATGTAACTCTCTATTAAAAAAGAAAGAACGATGAAACAAATTTACCTTCTCATAGCACTATCATGCCTGTTCTTGATGGCTCAAGCACAAGACAACTTGTCGATCCCAGCACCTCAAAAGTCCAATAAGCTGATCCAAATAGATCTTAGTGGCGGAGTAAACTTTGATCTGACCCATAGAGTAAAGTCCAATGTTGTCACTGTGCTTTCAGATAGGAAAAGCACCATCCCTACTATGGATATGCGCTTGCTACATTTTTTTTCTAAGCATTGGGGATGGTATTTCGATCTTAAGCTTAAGATGAACGGAGATGAAATAAGAGATTGCCAAGCAGAAGTTTGTCGCCCGTTTGAAACAAACTATTATATTAAGAATTACGCCCGGGATATAGACAGTTACTCAAAAGTCACCACTACAGTCGATTTTGGAGCGACATACCGGATTGAAAACACCCATTGGGCATTTTATCCCAAAATAGGAATAGGTTTTAACTCAATGAACCGTCAGGACATCTCGGCCAGATTAAAAGGGAAAGGCACGAATGAACTTTATAACATATATACTTCCAATTATTCAGACTACCAAAGTTTAGTGACCATCGTGGAGTTATCTTTAGGCATGAGCATAAATTATAAAGTAAGTACCCGATGCTATTTGTTTGCCGACATAAACTATATGCAACCTTTACAAAACACCAAAATAGGTTATGTAGAAACCAATTCCTATAGTAAGGAAGTCCGGAAGCACCACATCTTTGGAAGCACCACTCTCGGCCGGGAACTTAATTTCAGTGCGGGAATCGGCTTCCCGATCTTTCTGCATAAAAGTGTAAAAAGGCCAAAGAAGCCCCAAAAAGAACGGATGAAAGATATTATGGAATATAAACGAAAGACTTTCGGACTCTTCCCCGGAAACAAGTAATATCAACCGGCCAGCTCTATCACCTCCAAATCCTTAAATGCTCCATTGTCTATCACAAACCGTACCATGGTACGCACTTTGTGAAATCCCGACATACCCGCTGCTCCGGGATTGATATGCAGCATATCCAGCGTCTTGTCATACTTCACTTTCAAGATATGCGAATGCCCGCTAATGAACAATTTCGGCGGACGTGTCATCAGACTTCCGATAATAGAAGGATCATACTTCCCGGGATAGCCACCGATATGCTTGATCAGCACTTCGGCACCGTCCACGGTAAAACGATTCACTTGCGGAAACATCTTACGAATCTCCTGTCCGTCAATATTCCCATAAACGGCACGAAAGGGACGGAAGGCCGCCAACTTTTCGGCTATTTCCACAGAACCGATATCTCCTGCATGCCAGATTTCATCGCAAGGTTCAAAATATTCCAGGTACTTTTCATCCCACCAAGCATGCGTATCCGACAATAATCCAATTTTCATCATAGTTTCTTTGTTTATGTGGACAAAGGTAACTATATTTGGGCAAATCTTAACGCAATGGAAAACAAATATCATTACTTTAAACGGGATATAAGTTGGTTATCTTTCAATTATCGCGTATTGCTGGAAGCGGATGACGACCGCTTGCCAGTCTATGAACGTATTAATTTCATTTCCATATACTCCTCCAATCTGGAAGAATTCTATAAAATCCGAGTAGCCGACCACAAAGCCGTAGCCTCCGGTGTCACACAAAGTGATGAAGAAACCGTGCAATCGGCCGCAAAGCTGGTAGAAGAAATCAATCAGGAAGTGAACAGGCAACTGGAGGACCGTGTCCGCATCTATGAACACAAAATATTGCCTGCACTCCGAAAGAACCACATCATCTTTTACCAAAGCCGCAATGTCGAACCTTTCCACCAGGAATTCGTACGCAACTTCTTCCGGGAAGAGATATTCCCTTTCCTCCAACCCGTACCGGTAGGCAAAGACCAAGTTGTATCTTTCCTCCGTGACAACCGACTCTATCTGGCGGTCCGCCTATTCATGCACAACACTTCCGAAAACGATCCGGAACATGTGCAATACTTTGTGATGAAGCTTCCCTATAGTAAAGTGCCCCGCTTCATCGAATTACCCAAACAAGGCAATGATTACTATCTGATGTTCATTGAAGATATCATCAAAGCAAACATCGGGCTAATTTTCCCCGGGTACGATGTCGATTGCAGTTATTGCATCAAAATTTCCCGCGATGCCGATATCCTGATCGAAGATGCCACAAGCACTGCCGACTTGGTAGAGCAAGTGAAAAAGAAGATAAAAAAGCGTAAAATAGGTGCCGTATGCCGTTTCGTATACGACCGGTTTATGCCACAGGACTTCCTCGATTTTCTGGTAGATGCTTTCCAAGTAAACCGGGGAGAGCTGGTTCCGGGAGACAAACACTTGAACCTCGAAGACCTGCACCGACTTCCCAATCCGAATAAAGCATTGCGCTGGAGAGAAAAGCCCAAGCCCATGAAACTGAACTGTCTGGATGAAAAAGAGTCAGTTTTCAACTACGTCCAGCAAAAAGACCTGTTATTGTATTATCCTTACCATTCGTTCGAGCATTTCACCCACTTCCTCTATGAAGCCGTCCACGACCCGCAAACGCAGGAAATCATGGTAACTCAATACAGGGTAGCAGAGAACTCGGCCGTCATCAACACACTCTTGGCAGCCGCCCAGAACGGAAAGAAAGTCACGGTATTCGTTGAACTCAAAGCCCGTTTTGATGAAGAAAACAACCTTGCCACTGCCGAAATGATGAAGTCGGCAGGCATCCGCATCCTTTATAGCTTACCCGGACTTAAAGTCCACGCCAAAGTAGCTTTGATCCGTCGAAAGAACCCAACCGGAGGCAAATCCTGCGATTTTGCTTACATCGGTACCGGCAACTTTAACGAAAAGACCGCTACACTGTATGCAGACTGCGGACTGTTCACCTGCAACCCGAAAATAACGAAAGACCTTTATAACCTTTTCCGCACGTTACAAGGGAAAAAGGAAAATCCTAAATTCAGTACGTTGCTCGTAGCCCGTTTCAACTTGATACCCGAACTGAACCGTCTGATCGATCATGAAATAGAGCTGGCGGAAAAGGGACGGGAAGGCAGAATTATACTGAAGATGAACGGCCTGCAAGATTCCCATATGATCGACCGTTTGTATGAAGCCTCGCAACGCGGAGTAAAAATAGACCTGATCGTCCGGGGTATCTGCTGTCTGATACCGGGACAAACCTATAGCCGAAACATCCGAATCACCCGCATCGTCGACTCCTTCCTGGAGCATGCACGTGTATGGTATTTCGGTAATGACGGTAATCCTAAAATCTTTTGTGGTTCGCCCGACTGGATGCGGCGCAACCTCTACCGTCGCATCGAGGCAATAACACCCATACTCGATCCCGACCTGAAAAAAGAAATGACCGACATGCTGGACATCCAACTCTCCGACAACCAAAAAGCCTGTTTCGTGGACGACAAGCTCCGCAACGTCTTCAAACATAAGACGAAAGGAGAAAGTGTACGGGCACAATATACGTTTTATAATTACCTGAAAAACAAAAATGAAACAGGTTTGTAATATGTATGACATTTCCCTGCAATACGAAAATCCGTCCTTTGCAGCCAGAAACAGATTACATATTTATGGAGACAATTTATCTTTGCATCGTCATCTTTTTATTTGCGCTCGCCATATTCGACCTCATGGTCGGAGTCAGTAACGACGCTGTCAATTTTCTGAACTCCGCTATCGGAGCCAAAGCCGCTTCCTTCAAAACAG
>ERZ791579.1519-NODE-1519-length-12449-cov-39.811118_pt1 | contig 12449 bp, 12 predicted proteins | sample MGYA00509968_ERZ791579 | MGnify/ENA primary metagenome ERZ791579 (study PRJEB30046, sample SAMN00791924) | human gut metagenome | study: EMG produced TPA metagenomics assembly of the A metagenome-wide association study of gut microbiota in type 2... | reverse complement strand
TTCTTAAAACTCGAAGCAATTTGGATTTTAGCCGATATCGTAAATGGCTTGATGGCTATTCCAAACTTAATTGCTATCATCGCTCTTTCTGGAGTAATCTCTGTTGAAACAAAAAAATATCTTAAATATCTGAAAGAAAACAACTAGCATATAGTTTATCAATTAACGTATTTTTTATATATAACCAAAAAAAGAAGTAGAAGATTAAATTAATCTTCTACTTCTTTTTTAGCTTAATGATTCGTAGTATGTTTTTATATAATCAGCCATCAATAAACGTCTTTTTTTCAAAAATTCTTCATAATTTTCTATCGTCATTTTAATAAAATCTTCTGGTATACAATTTTCTTTCAAATTAGCTAATAAATCACTATAACTATCAATTTCACCATAGAAATTAGTATCTGACTTTATTTGTTTTTCTACATTTTCCATGTAATCTTTCGGAGATTTATTTTTTATTTTTATATTAATTTCCGATTGTGTATATACATAATTTGCTACCTGATTATAACCTTTTTTTGAATTATATCCATTTTTTTTCAAATAATCTCTAGGAAAAAGATGATGTGCATCTCCACGCTGTTCTATTAATGAACGGACTGTAATATTTTTTGATAAAAATCCTCTTGCATTCATTTTTATTTGTGCCATTAAAAAGACTATAAATACTGGACTACTTTTTAATATTACATTTAACTTTTCAACTAAAGTATTGTGCCAAAAAATATCTGACAACTCTCTTTCTTCAACCGATTGCAAATACTGCATAGGTTCTTGAGTCATAAATTTCTTTATATCAGCTTCTATAATATCTTCTTGAGACACTGAGTATCTTCCTGTTAACATAGATAAAACAATCCACTTTCGAACAATTTTTTCTATAAGATAAGATTCTACTTTTCTATCCTTCAATGCTAAATACAAAATATATCCAAAATTTAATACGTTTTGTGAACGTGTTAATAATTTATTTATTATTCCTATAGAATGTAATATCATTAAATATCTTTTAAAATTTGTTTCATTAACAAAAGCATCTGTTCCTTCTTTCAAAAGATAAAATGATTTTTGTGCAACCTCTTCTATATTTTCTCTTGTCTCAAAATTTCTTCCCGATAATAAACTTACTAAATCTTCTATTTTCCCACGCAAAAATTTATGTGTAAAAGCTACTCTCAAAACATCATTATAACTTGGCATATAAATATCATCCTGCTCTTTTAACACCCATTTTATATTTGTATGTATTGGAGATTCTGCAAACTCTTTATCATTTTTTACTATTGAAGCATAATCATTAGGTGCTTTAATAAAATGACAAAAGTAATCTATTGTTTTTCTAATATCACTACCACAAAATCTTTCATCTGAAGATATTTTAGACATAGCAAAATCAGCCTGTGATAAAACAACACCTTTAGAATTTATACGAATAAAAATTTCTGTTACTTCTTCAATACTTAATGTAGAACTTAATTCTATCACACCTAAATTAATAGCTTTTATAAGTTGTACCCTTTGTATAGTTCCAAACAATTTGCTTTTATCATCTTTAATATCATTATCTCTACAATAATTTTCGACACAATTATATATATCAAATGGGGTACTAAATATTTCTGCTATATCTGCTATCCATTTTTTATCTTTATTTATAGCTGGATTTGAAACTTCAAATTTTTCGTTTAATGGATTAAATGCAATTTTTATTCTCTTCTTCTGATAATTATTATTTAAAACCTCTTCCATTGCTATAGCAGTTTGTAATGCTGTTACTCGTTGCTGACCATCTATCAATATTTTTTTACCTTGAGAAATTGTTCCATCTTTCAATTTTATATTAGGATTTTTCCATGTAACAATATATCCAATAGGAAATCCTTTATATAATGAATCAAATCTCTAACTTTTTTTCCATCCCAAACAAATGGTCTTTGAATTTCCGGAATCGCTATCTCTTTAGACCTTATCCAATTTATTATTTGTTCTACAGAATAACTATTTACACTAAATTGAGCCATTTTATCACTCTTTCTTATATTTTTAAAGTACTAAAAAATCTTATAAACCTTTTAAGTTTTTTTCAAATTTATACTCTATTTTACTATTTTTTAAATTTCATTCGATGCTTTAACTACAAAATCCAGTTTAACTACTAATAATTCTTCTTTTATTCCATAACCATAAGTAACAACTACTGTTTTTTAATTAAAATTCTTAACACCTATCACATCATACTTCGTATCACCAATCATTAAAGCTTCATCATTTATATTATTTATCTTATTTGTCTTAAGCACATGATCAAGCTCATCACATTTCTCCTTTTTATTTAAATTTAGATACAAAAAAACGTCGCTATAATAGCGACGTAAACTTTCAAATGGCAGGGGTAGCTGGACTCGAACCAACGCATGCGGGATTCAGAAACCCGTGCCTTACCAACTTGGCGATACCCCTATATCTTATTGACTTATAATATTATAAAAGCCAATAAGCCTTTTGTCAACCATAAATAATATTTTTATGATAAAAATTAACAAATACGTGGAATTTGTTCACCTTGTGGCATATCTACAATACGTATACCACCTATAGCTGTGCGAAGTCCAACCTCGCCAATAGCTTTATCAATGACTTTGCCAATCACTCTAGCATTTTTACCATATTCAAATTTATGCATTGTAGATAATACATTTTCTGTATCTTCTTGGTCTACAAAAGCTACTAATTTACCTTCATTTGCCAAATAAAGTGGGTCAAATCCTAAAATATCGCAAAAACCTTGTACTTCTTCACGCACTGGAATACTATCTTCTTCTAATAAAATGCCCACTTGAGCTTGCTGTGCTATTTCATTTAAAACTGCTGCTACACCACCACGAGTTGGATCACGAAGTACAGCAATATTTGGCGCTACTGTGAGCATTTCTTTCACCATATGATTAAGCGGTGCACAATCTGTTTTTATCACGCTTGGCAATTCTAAATTATGACGAGATGCCATAATTGTTGCTGAATGGTCTCCTAAATAACCACTGACAATTATATTTTGACCTGCTTTCGCTTTCAATGGAGATATTTCCACGCCTTCTATGCGTTCTCCCACACCAGCAGTATTGATAAAAATACCATCAGCACAGCCTTTATTCACTACTTTAGTATCACCTGTAACGATATAAACGCCAGCTTCATCGGCAGCTTTACGCATAGTATTTACTATTTCCTGTAAATCTTTTAACGGAAAACCTTCCTCAATTATCATGCCCACAGAAATATATTTAGCAATTGCTCCTGTCATAGCCAAATCATTTACCGTACCACAAACAGCCAATTTCCCAATATTACCGCCAGCAAAAAACAAAGGTTTTACTACATATGAGTCTGTAGTAAATGCTATTTTATTTGTACTTAAATCTAATTTAGCACCATCGTGCATTTCCCTTAATATAGGATTATCAAATGCTGGCAATAAAATTTTTTCCATAAGCTCATGACCTGCTTGACCACCACTGCCATGTGCCATAGTAATTACGTCATTTGCACCAAAATTACCTACCAATATTATCACCACCAAAATTTTTAAACTTATTCAAAATGAAATACTCTCGAACCATATTTATACCAAGCAGCACAAGTTCCTTCAACAGAAACCATACATGAACCTACTGCATGATTTGGTGTACATACCTTGCCAAAAAGAGGGCAATCTGTAGGTTTTACTAAACCACGAAGTACTTCACCACAACGACAACCAGCAGGTTCTTTGGATATTTCCTTATTCACTGGTATCATCTTCAAAGCATCAAATTCACTGAAAGCATCTGTTAAGTCCAATCCTGAATTTTCGATTACACCCAAGCCACGCCAATTAGCAGATGCTTTTTTATATACTAAATCCATGATTTTTTGCGCTTGCATATTACCTAATGTTTTTACCACACGCTTATATTGATTTTCGATTTTAAAATCTTTTGCATGAATTTGTTTTGCAATCATATAAATAGCCTGCAAAATATCAAGTGGCTCAAAACCTGCTACAACTGCTGGCAAATGATATTTTTCTGCAATAAATGTAAAAGGCTCTTCACCTGTGATTACACAAACATGACCAGGAAGTAAAAAGCCATCTATTTTTATTTTTTCATCACAAAGCAACGCTTCAATTGCTGGCGGAGTCAATTTATGTGCTGTTAATACAAAAAAGTTTTTTATATTCTGCTGTTTTGCTGCAAGTATTGTAGCTGCTGCTGTAGGAGAAGTTGTTTCAAAACCAACAGCAAGAAAAATAACTTTTTTATCAGGATTATCTTTTGCTATTTGCAAACTATCCATAGGAGAGTAAATAATTCTTATATCTCTACCTTCTGCTTTTACCTGATTTAAACTAGATGATGTACCTGGCACCTTTAACATATCGCCAAAAGTAGTGATAATAACATCTTCTTGACGAGCATATGCAATCGCTGTATCTAAATAATCATTTGGTGTAACGCATACAGGGCAACCTGGGCCACTTACTAGCTCTACTTTTTCTGGCAATAATTGGCGAATTCCTGCACGGAAAATAGATACTGTATGTGTACCACATACTTCCATAATACGCACTGGTTTATCTATTAATCTATCTATTTCTTTAAGCAAGAATGCTGCTATCTGTTTCGTTTCGTTCACTTGCTGGCTCATTAGTTCCAAGCACCTCTTTCAATAATTCAGTAGTGATTTTCGCTTCTTCTTCATCAATTACTTGAATGGCAAAACCAGCATGCATCAAAATATAATCTCCTTCATTAGCCTCTGGTAATAACATCAAGCTAATATCACGGCGAATACCTTCTACTTCTACAGTCGCCACCATGTCTTTTTTTTCAATAACTTTTGCAGGTACCGCTAAACACATAAAAACCCTTCCTATCTATTTCACTATTTCAATATCATTTTCTTGTAAATAACGAGTCAAAGCCACTGCCATTTGACCTAAAGCTATACCGCCATCATTAGACGGTACTTTTTCATTGATGTAAATATCATATCTATTTTGTAATTCTTTGTAGATTAAATCCAATAAGGTGATATTTTGACATACACCTCCACTTAATACTACTTTATTTAAATTACTTTCCTTGCCCAATAAATCTATCATTTCACAAATAGCTTTTGCCATAGTCAAATGGAAAGATTTCGCTATATATGCTACAGAATATTTCTGTTTTAAATCATATAAAAGCTGATACATAGGCATAAAATCTATGATATATTGACCTAATTCTTTATTTATCGTAAATGGCAAAACTTCGCCATCGCTATCATAAGCTATTTTTTCCAATTCAATAGCTGCTTGTCCTTCATAATTTATCTGATAACAAATACCTAGCAAACTAGCTACAGTATCAAAAATTCTGCCAGCACTAGAAGTAAGTGGAGCATTAAATCCTTTTTGTGTAGCTTTTATCAATAATTGCCAATTCACCTTTAATAATTCAGGATATTTGCCCTTGATATCTTCACCATACAGATTATACGCTATCCATAAACCCAATCGCCATGGCTCTTTTACCGCTTTAGCTCCAGATGGCAATGGCATATATTGAAAATGTCCTCTGCGTTCATATCTAGATAAATTGGCTATAAAAAATTCTCCGCCCCAAATACAACCATCATCGCCAAAACCTGTACCATCTAGGCTAACACCAATTACATCACCTTTCAAATCATGCTCTGCCATGACTGAGGCAATATGTGCATGATGATGTTGTACCTGTATTAATGGTAAATCATTATCTTGAGCATAGCTTTTAGCAAATTTTGTCGAAAAATACTCAGGGTGCATATCACAAGCAATAAGCTTTGGTTTAATAGTAAATAGACGCTTAAATAAATCAATACTATTTTTATAAGCGTTATTGACTGCCATATTTTCTAAATCACCTATATGCTGACTCAAAAAAGCCTTTTGCCCTTTCGTCATACAAAAAGTATTTTTTAATTCTGGGCCACAGGCTAACACAGGAATATCACTTATCAAATCGCCTTTTAATAATACTGGAGAAGGAGCATATCCTCTACTTCTGCGTATTAACATCTGTTTATCATTAAACACTCGCACTACAGAATCATCTACACGCGTTTGAATAATTCTATTATGTGAAAGTATATAATCCGCTATTGTTGATAAATGTGATTTAGCTTCTTCATCTTGATAAACAATTGGCTCATCACTTAAATTAGCACTTGTCATTACAAATACATCATCATCATTTAATAATAAATAATGAATTGGTGCATATGCTATCATCACACCTAAATAAGCATTATGAGGTGCTACCTTTGAAACTAAGTTATAAGCTTTTGCTTTATGCAATAAGACAATCGGTGCTTGCATAGAAGTCAATAATTCTTCTTCTTTATCGTTCACTTCACAGATTTTTTTTACTATATCAAGATTAGTAGCCATCACTGCAAAAGGTTTATCCTCGCGAATTTTTCGCTGTCGCAAATTTGCTACAGCTTCTTCATTAAAAGCATCACAGACTAAATGATATCCACCTATCCCCTTTACAGCGACAATAGCACCTTTTTTGATTAATTCATGTGCTTTTTTTATACTTTCATTAGCTATATATACTTTATCAGCTACTAATTTATACTGTGGTCCGCAAATATCACAAGCATTTGGTTGAGCATGAAATCGTCTATCTAATGGATTAGTATATTCATCTTCGCAATTTTTACACATAGGAAATACTTTCATCGTAGTATTTTGGCGGTCATAAGGAATGTCTTGCACTATGGAAAAACGTGGCCCACAATTTGTGCAATTCGTAAAAGCATATTGATATCTTCTATTGTTTTTATCTTTTATTTCTCGTTTACAATCTTCGCAAATAGCTAAATCTGGAGAAATCAAAGTTTCCTTTGTCAAACCTTGTGGGCTTTTTTGAATTATAAACTCTTTATCCTCACAAATTACATCAATCTCATGATAGCTGATATTTGTTATATATGATGCTTTAGGCGCTTTTGTCTTTATACATTGACAAAAATTTTCTATATCTATATCTCGTCCCTGAATTTCCAGCAAAACGCCTTCTACATCATTTAATACATAACCGCTATAACAAGACTGTATAGCTAAGCCATATATAAACGGTCTAAAACCTACACCTTGTACAATACCTTCTACACGTATCTGATATCTTTTTATTTCTGATACTCTGCTACCCATTTATCAACTAGCTCCTTAGCCTTTTGAGCTACTTCTGGTACTTTTTCAGCTATTTTTTCTGTCATATCCAATCCCATAGAAACAACCTCTGGTTTTACACCCATTACAACGACTTCTTCAATAGGATTATCTGTCAATTTCAAAACAGCTAACATATCATTAACGCCTAAATCATGTACAGATATTTTATCTTTAAAATATGCATTTAATTCATCACCTGTAAAACTATGAAAACTACCTACAGGCGCATCAATGTTCATCGCATCAATCAATAATAATTTTTTAGTACCTGCAATATATGGCATTAAATCCATACCTAAAGTACCACCATCAATAATTTGTACAAAATCAGGATAGTCAGTGATTTTCTGCAAATATTCTGCACATCTAACACCAAAACCTTCATCTTGCATGATGATATTGCCAATACCTACAACTGAAATATCTGCCATAATTATTCTCCTAATTTTAACTGTTCTTGTTTTTTCTTAAATTCACTGCGGATAAAATCACACCATTTATCTACACCTACATCTTTAGAAGCAGCAGTTTCCATGATTTCAAGCTGTGGATGAATGCATTTTAAATCATGTTTAGCAGCTTCCATATCAAAATTAGTAAATGGTAAAATATCAACTTTATTTAAAATAGCCACTTTAGACTCTTTGAAAATAATTGGATATTTTAATGGTTTGTCATCGCCTTCAGTAATACTTAAAACAGTAACCTTCATATCTTCACCAACGACAAATTCTGCTGGACAAACGAGATTACCCACATTTTCGATGATTACAACATCTAATTTATCAAGGTCTAAATCACCAAGTACTTCTTCTACCATTGGCGCATCTAAATGACAGCCACCATTTGTATTGATTTGGATTACTGGCACATTATGCTGTGCTATTCTATCAGCATCTTTATCGGTAAATAAATCACCTTCAATAACAGCTAAGCGTAAATCATCCTTTAAGTGAGCGATAGTTCGTTCTAATAAAGTTGTTTTACCTGAACCAGGAGAACCCAATAAATTAATAGCTAAAATACCATGTTTATCAAATAAAGATTTATTCTTGCCAGCAATTTCATCATTTCTGCCAAGAATATCTTGCATTACAGGAATATCCATTCAATCCGCCTCCAATGATTCTACTCGAAGCTCTCGTCCCGATATAGTTTCCATGCGCAAAGAACCACAATGAGGACAAGTAAAGTTATATCTTTCTATTTTAGTTTCCTTACCACATTCTAAACATCTTGCTACAAGTGGTATTCTCTTTAAAATCAATTTTGCTCCTTCAGCTTTCGTGTCTTTAGCTATAGAAGTAAAACAAAATTCTAAAGACTCATCTACAACACCTGTCATTTCACCAACTAAAACAGAAATTTCTGTTACTTTTTTCGCTTCATTTTTATCTGCATAAGAAAGCACAATATCTAAAATGCCTTCTGCTAATGCCATTTCATGCATAATCTAAAATAATAAAACAGTCGGGTAAAAACCCGACTGTTTTTATCTCCTTATAACAGAGCAGTCAACCCACGCTGAGTAAACTCAGCAGTCAACTGTGTTAGCGGTGTTTTAGCAGGATTATAATTAATCGTTGTTTCACCGTTATGCGCATGAATATGAACGTTATATACTCCAGGTAATCCTAATAAACTTTCTTTAAGTTCTTTAGCATTTTCCTTTGTATATCCTTCAACTTTAAATCTTAATTTATTACCTTTTCCACCAAAAAGGCAACCACAAGTAAGACACATGAAAATTACATCTCCTTAATCTTCTGCAATATGTCCTTTTTTATCTTTGAGGTCATCAATATCAGATGGAATATGTGCTAAAGTTTTTGTACCAGAGAACATACTAGCAGCTTCGCCTTCACGTTCCATTAAGTCTGCTCTGAATACCATATATACATGACCCATAGCAAAGAACATAATGAACCAAGCAAAATAATGATGAACCCAATGGAAAATCATTTCACCATACATACCGATTGACCAACCAAAAATAGAAGCTGGTACACCTGTGGAGTTAGGCATATAGTACATAGCAAAACCTGTTACGATTTCTACTAAAACCATAACATATAATGCTAAATATGAGCCACGAGCCAAAGGATTACGTAAATATGGTTTATGAGAATATTTTAATAGGCTGTAGTGAAGTGCTACTTCTACAGTTTCTTCCATGTATTTAGTAGTCCAGAATTTAGGTAACAAACGGTCACCACGATTGATAATCCAGCCATAAATACGCAATGTAAATGAAGCTGTAAAAATAAAGCCTAATAAGAAGTGAATATTACGGATTAAATCTACAGATAAACGCCAATCTGCAAAAGTTGGTTCATGACCTGGGCCACCAGAAATAGGGTCCATAATCAATAATCCTGTAATAAATAATCCAGCAATACACCAAACCATAATCCAATGAAATATTCTTAAAAATGGACTAAAAATATAATATTTCTTTAATTGTCCCTTTGGATGAACTAACTTAGCCATTTAAACCACCCCTAATATAAGGGTCAGTATTAACTGTACTTATTGTTCTTCCCTTCGCATCATATAAGTGAGTAGCACAAGCTATACATGGGTCAAAAGAACGTATAGCTTTGACAATTTCTAATGGTTTTTCTGGAATTTTAACAGCAGTATCCATCATAGCACGTTCAAAAGCACCTTGACCTGCCACTTCATCACGAGGACAAGCATTCCATGTAGTTGGTACTACTGCTTGATAGTTGCTACATTTTTTATCTTTAATTGCAACCCAATGGCTAAGTGCACCACGAGGAGCTTCATAAAGACCCACACCTTTTACTTCTTCAGTTGGCCATGTAGATGGATCCCATTTAGTAGTATTAGCTGTATCTGTATCACCATTAGCAATATTTTTAATGAGTTTTCCGAAGAAATATTTATTCATGCAAGCATTAAGCTGTGCATCTAAACCACGAGTAATTGTACGTCCAAGTGTAGATGGTAACCATACTTCTGGTGCTACATTTAATAATTTAGAAATAACATCTACTTGATCTACCATCATCTTTTCTGCCCAATTTGGTTGGAGAAGATTTTGTTTAACTTTTGTATAAATAATAATATAACGAGCAAGAGGTCCAACTTCTGCCATTTTGCCACGCCATAATGGTGTTTTAATCCATGAATATTTGCCTTTTTCATTAAGCTGTTCCCAATGGCTCTTATTACCGTTTTTATCACCAGTGTATTCAGCTTCAGATTTACCATCCCATGGATGAAGAGCATCTCCATCTTTATACCATGCATGAGTTGTAGTTTCTGTTAATACTTCTGGATCTTTTAAGTCATCAGCTGTAACTTCAGTAACTTTTGCGTTCATAACGCCAGCACCAAAGTTTTCAACTACAGCATTGCAGTGAATCATGATTTGATTGAACCAATCTCCACCATTAGCTGTACCTGCAAATGGTTCTTCTGGGAAGGAGCCAAATCCTAATACACGTTCTTTAGCAAGACCAGCACCGCCAGTGATTAAACCTTTCTGAGCATAAATATGACCAATAGCTAATAAGTCAGGTAAATAGAAATTATTTACTAAATCCATGCTTAAATTGATGGAAGTATCTACAGCAGCTAAACGCTGGCTATTAACAGGAGCATTCATTTCATCCATGGAAATAGCGCATGGCATACCACCAACAACATAATGAGGATGTGGATTTTTACCACCAAAAATAACATGAGGAATAACTACTTCACGTTGTTTATCGAGCATATTTAAATAATGAGCGATAGCCATTAAATGTACTTCTGGAGGAAGAATTTGATAATCTGGATGATCCCACCAGTTTGCAGCAAAAATACCAAGCTGTCCACCGTTAACTAAAGCTTGAACTTTATCTTTAATTGCTTGGAAATATGCTGGTGTTGCTTTTGGGAAATCTTTTGGATATGCAGAAAAATCATATTCCATTGGACCATTAAATGGTAATTTATAATTTGCAAGCACTGCATTTTGTAAATTAGCAGTTGCTGTTGGGTCTGCTTTTAATGCTTCAAGTGGGCTAACCCAATCTAATGCATGTAAATGATAAAAATGTACTAAATGGTCATGAACAGTAAGTGTTGCTGCCATTATATTACGGATATAGTTTGCATTTTTAGGAATTTTAATGCCGAGTGCATCTTCTACTGCACGAACACAGCCCAAAGAATGAGAACTAGTACATACGCCACAAATACGTTGAATATATGCCCATAAATCGCGAGGGTCACGATTTTTAGCAATTACTTCAAGACCTCTCCAAGCTGTTCCGCTAGAAATAGCATCTGTTACTTTATTGCCTTCCACTTCAATTTCTAAACGTAAATGTCCTTCAATACGTGTTATTGGGTCTACTACTATATGTGCCATTATTTATCAACCGTCCTTTCTTTCAGAGCTTTTTTTAGCTTCAGCTGCATCTCTTTTCTTTTTCTGAATAGCAGATGTAGCTGCATGTCCTGCGATACCGACAGCCATAGCACCAAGTGCAATACCACCAACTGTATCAATATTACCAAGACCTAGGCTACTAATACCTGGAACATCTGGTATACGTTCATATAATGGATCTTCATCCCAGAAGTTTTTGTTTGTACAACCGATACAACTTGCCCCAGATTGTACAGGATAAGATAAACCATTCCACCAACGAAGGTTACCACAAGAGCTATAAGTTTCAGGTCCACGGCAACCTAATTTATATAAACACCAACCTGCTTTAGCACCTTTATCATTGAAATCTTCAGCAAAAAGACCAGCATCAAAGAATGGACGACGATAGCAAGTATCATGCAAACGATTACCAAAGAATTGTTTTGGACGTCCTTCATTATCTACAGGTGGTAATTTACCAAACATAGCATAATGAGCGATAACACCAGTCATTACTTCTGGAATTGGTGGGCAACCTGGTACATTGATAATAGGTTTATCACCAATAATATTAGGTACGCCAGTAGATTGTGTAGGATTTGGTCTAGCAGCTTGAATACCGCCCCATGCAGAGCAAGAACCATAGTTAATAATTGCAGCACAATGAGCTGCTGCTTCTTTTAACTGATTAATGAAAGCATGACCACCTACCATACAATAGCCAGAATCTGCAAGAACAGGTACTGCTCCTTCTACAGCCAAAATATATTGACCATCATATGCTTTAATAATTTCTTGAAGATGTTCTTCAAA
>ERZ791579.1518-NODE-1518-length-12450-cov-2.257765_pt1 | contig 12450 bp, 9 predicted proteins | sample MGYA00509968_ERZ791579 | MGnify/ENA primary metagenome ERZ791579 (study PRJEB30046, sample SAMN00791924) | human gut metagenome | study: EMG produced TPA metagenomics assembly of the A metagenome-wide association study of gut microbiota in type 2... | reverse complement strand
CTTGGGGCTATCAGGCTGCTGGTTATTTCAGTGCAACAAGCCGTTATGGCAAGCCACAGGATTTGATGGAATTCATAAATAAGTGCCATAATAATGGCATTGGCGTTATCATTGACTTTGCATTCGTACATTTTGTCCGTGATGACTATGCAATGGGTATGTTTGACGGCACTCCACTTTATGAGTATCCACCATCAGATGTAAACCAAAGCGAATGGGGTTCTTATAACTTTAACCTCTCAAAAGGTGAGGTTCAGAGCTTTCTTATGAGTTCTGCTGCATTCTGGCTCGATATATATCACTTTGACGGTATTCGTATGGACGCTATCAGTAATGCTATCTATTGGATGGGCAATAAAGACAGAGGAATTAACGACAGAGCTTTGGATTTCGTCCGCAAGATGAACTGGAATCTTGATAATACATTCAGAAATGTTATTCTTATTGCGGAAGATTCAACCGACTTTCCTAATGTTACCCGTCCTGTTGAAAAAGGTGGCTTAGGCTTTGACTATAAGTGGGATTTAGGCTGGATGAATGATACTCTTGAATATTTCAAGCTTGACCCATTCCTTCGCCAATATCACCACAATAAAATCAACTGGTCTATGGCTTATTTCTACAACGAACGCTATCTGCTCCCACTTTCACATGATGAGGTTGTTCACGGAAAGGCAACTATTGTTAATAAGATGTGGGGCTTATATGGCGAGAAATTCTCTCAGGCTCGTTCACTCTATACTTATATGTTTACTCACCCTGGCAAAAAGCTTAATTTTATGGGCAATGAAATTGCACAATTCCGTGAATGGGACGAAACCAAAGAGCCTGACTGGTTCTTGCTTGAATATCCATCACACAAAGGATTTGCAAGATTCTTCAACGATATATCAGCAGTTATGGAAGCTCACCCTGCTTTCTACAAGCACGATTATGATAGCAGCGGTTTCTTATGGATTGATGCTAATGATAACCACAATAATATTTACTCCTATATAAGAAAAAGCGAAAAAGATGCCTTTATAGTCATTATGAACTGTGCTCCTGTAACTCACGAGAATTTCCCTATCGGAACAGAATATCCTTGCGAGCTTACTGAAATTCTTAACACTGAATGGGATATTTACGGTGGCTGTAATGTAAGAAACGATAAGAAAATCAAATCAGAGGATATTCCTTATAATAACTTTCCTTGCACTGCAAAAGTTACTATACCGCCTTTTGGAACTGTTATTTTTGAGGTTAAAAAAATCAATCGACCAGTTAAGCGAATGACCGTAAAGCCAAAGACAACAAGAAAATAAGCTGTTGCTCTATTTACTCTGATATGCTATAATATTCAAAAATTAAATGAAGGAGAATTGCAATGAAGGTAAACGGAGAACAGATTCAACTAACAAAAGCAACAACACTTGAGGAATTTCTTAAAGAACAGGGCTATAATATTCAAAGAATTGCCATAGAACGCAATGATGAGATTGTACCACGAGAAAATTTTTCTGAGGTTATGCTCAATGACAGCGACATAATAGAAGTCGTACACTTTATGGGTGGAGGCTGCTAAAAAACTAAATATAAAAAACTTCCGTAGTTTTATATTAAGCTACGGAAGTTTTTTTATTTCTAATAATAGCAAAAGAAAAAGCAGTTCATTTGATCATAAAAAAGTCTTTCTTGTAAATCAATAATATGGATTATTAATTCCTCGTTTGCGTTTTCTTATTGATGTTATTATAATGCTTATCACTATTATAATGATGCTTATGACTGATATTATGAATATTGCTGGCATTGTTGCTGTAAGATATTCAAATACATCATCAACATCTTCAACTTGAGTTAAAATTCCTTCATCAGACCATTTATAAGAATCATAGAGTGTACTTGTGCAATCAACCTTAGATTCTTTGCCCTCATGTTTATGCAAGTCAAAGTAATAATCGCTTTTTAGCAAATACTTATGACTTGTTGAAAAAGCTACTCCTCCAATAGGGTCATCCCATGTTACATCTATATTGTAATATTCTCCATCAAGCTTAACTACATTCCAGATATGATTAAGCTGTTCGCTTTTTGCAGTTGTTGCTTCTATGCCACATTGCTTCATTACATAATCGAAAAGTCCGGTATATGCCATACAAGTTCCCTGCCCTGTAAGAAGCATATTATATACATCGGAACTTCCTTTAGTTTCATCATAGCTATAATTTTTCACTATATAATCGTGGCACGAATGTATCTTATCGAAGTCGGTTTCTGATTTCATAATTTCATCAGTTATAAGCTGTATTCTTGAATTAAAATCATTAACCTTTATTCTGAGCTCAGAATCACTATATTTAAATGAAAAGTATATAGAAAAGGCTTCATTACTCTGCTCTGAATAACTTACCTTATACTCTCGATTTACATAAAAGAGCTGGGGATTTTCCTCAATAATATCTGTAACAATTCCACTCATATCGTCTTTTGAAATATTATACTCGCTTATATCAACTTCATTTTCAAAGTTTTCAAGTGCATTGATTATACTTTGCTTAGCATACTCTAATGAGTTATCTTCATAGGCATATACTATCGTTGATATTTGCATAAGAAATACAATAAGAATTACAGAAACTATTAGCTTTTTCAGAGTAATCACCCTTAGTTAAATAATGATACCTTGACGATTTGCTTATTAGAAAATACTACAAACTTGCCATTGACATCTTCTTTAATTGCAATAGAATCGAAATGTTCTGGCTTATCATAATCTGTTGTATAGCCGTCATCATCATAGAGAACATATTCACAAGGTCTATCCGCATATGCAATAACTTCAAAACGAGAAGTATCAATGTTATCGGTGCGGTCTGTTGGTTTACAAAGTGGAAGAAGTTTATTTTTTCTCATAAAGAGCGGTACTTCGTTCAAGGCGACATCTATAAAATGATAGCCCTTTGGAAGAAGTGCATATTTTCTTTGTGTTGGACTTGTAAATTTAATATAAAGCATATCTTCAGGTAGATATACATATCTTCCCCTTGCATTCTGAGTATATACAGGAGTAAGCATAAGTCCATCACCAAACATAAGCTGGTCTTCAACTGAAGATGCAAAGCTATCCTCTGGATAATCGAAAGAAAGCGGTCTGAACATCATTTTATCTGAAAGAGCAGCTTTCATATATTCACTATAAATATATGGTATCAAGCTATATCTGATTGAAATGATATTCTTGAAATCTTCTGTATTTCCGAAATTATAGCATTCCTGAGCTCTTGTTCCGAGAGCGGAATGATTTCTCATTAGTGGAGTAAATATTCCAAAAGCAAGCCATCTGAGAAGTAAATCTCTTGTGCAATTGCCACCAAAGCCGCCCAAATCTGCACCTGTATAAAGAAAACCACACATATTAAGTGATGGCATTTGCTTGATATTCATAAGAATATGCGCCCACCAGGATTGGTTATCACCTGTCCATATACCGCCATATCTGTGCATACCGATATATGATGCTCTTGAGAAAATCAACATTCTCTTATCAGGGTCAAATCTTTCAAAAGCCTCCGCAGCGGCACGAGTCATATTATAGCCATAAAGATTGTGTACAAGCTCGTGACAGAGAACCTTTCCATCCATATTATGATAGAACGACGCATAATCCTTATCACTATTTGAAAGCCCTGTAAACTTATCTTTTAACGCAAAGAAAGAATTTATATCCAAATCCTTTCCTTCTGCTTCATTGGCTGCTTCAAGTGCAGATGCCAAGCCTTTTTCACTATAAAAAATAGCTGGCTCGTTCATATCGTTCCAGAAACCCTCTATTCCATCATCAACAAGAGTTTTATACTTATCTCCGAACCATTTACGAGTCTTGGAGTTTAAGAAATCAGGAAAATGTGTCTTTCCTGGCCATACTCCTGCAGTAAAATCTCTGCCATCAGCAGTTTTACAGAAATGATTATCACGAACACCCTCAACATAAACATCATAACCATCTTCAATCTTTACAGCAGCATCTATTATAGGGACAAGGTGTATGCCCTCTTCTCTCATTTCTGCAACAAATTCTTTAAAATTAGGGAAAGACTTTTTATCAACTGTAAAATCTTTATACCTCTCCATATAATCTATATCAAGATATACTGCGTCAAGCGGAATACCGCTCTCACGATATTTTTTAACTACTTTTCTGACATCGTCTGCTGTACGATAGCCCCAACGGCTTTGCTGAAAACCAAAAGCCCATTTTGGTGCAATATAGCTTCTGCCGATAAGCCCTCTAAATTGTCTGACAATATCATAAAGGCTTTCTCCGGTGATTATATATAGTGCGAAATCTCCTGTTTCACATTCAATAGAAAGTATATTACTATCAGTAAAGCCTATATCAAAAGTAAGCTTTGAGGGTGTATCTACAAAGACACCAAAACGCTCGAAGCCATCAACTAAAATAAAATTATGTGCTCCATATAGTGAAAGCTTTTCTTCTGTATGAACCGGGTCATCGTTACAGAAACTTGTGTAAATATATCCACGCTTATTTATTCCACGATTAGCTTCACCCAGACCATATATAACATCAGCATCAGTCATACCAAATTCAAGACAATTTGGCTTATAGTCCTCTTCATAGAACATATCAGGTTTACCATTCTCTGGAAACATATCAATAACAACTGCACCTGTTTCAATAGGAGAACCATAAATATACTTTTTTATCATATCAGACTTAACCTCCAAAATATCTTATTTTAAAAATTTTAAGCCATGCTTAAATAAAATTTTAAAAAAGAATTTTTTAAATTCTTGATATGATTATATCATATCATTAGATAAAATCAAGGCAATATATCTATTATTTACAATTTTTATGCACTTTGGATAATTTTATAATAATAAAAAGCACCTGATACAATACATCAGATGCTTTCTAAAAATCAGTGATGGTTAGTAAATTATTACTTATCTTAACATTTGTCCACAATGGCTGCAAGTAATAGAATAGCCATCAATCGGTGCTCCACAATGTGGGCAAAAACTTTGTTGCTGTGTAGACTGTTGTGGTTGTTGAGGCTGCTGGTATGGATTATTTCCGAAATATGTATTTTGCTGATATGGATTTTGCCCATTTTGTGGCGGATATTGTGGATACTGAGGATATGAAGGACCCATAACAGCAACAATAATTATACCTATTACGCCCAAAAGTCCAAACCACATATATGAACTTGGTAACCCTTTAGATTCTGCAATTTTTTTGCAAATCCATACGAATAATGCACATATTCCTACAACTATTGCAATCCAGACAAAGAATATTAAAAAAATCACAGCTATATTCATAATATAGTTTTCCTCCGATAAATCACTTACTTGTTCTCATCTTATCCTTATCAACAATCTTCTGATAGTCCATAATCTCTTTATATATACGCTCGCAGTTATTATGGTCATGGAAATTATAGAAATCATCGACTCTGTCGATATATTTCTGTTTCATCTTACAACCCTGACGCATATATTCGCAAAGAGTATCTACAAGCTGTTCTGATGTTGTGCAAATCTCACCAAAGCCCATAGTATCATAGAAGAAACAGCCGTCGTCATAATGAGCAGGAAGTTCTGCTGGGTGAAAGTATACGAGTGGCTTTTTCATATAAGCAAAGTCAAATTGTACGCCTGAATAGTCAGTAACCATAAGACTTGATTCTGTAAGAATTTTCTCATAGCTTAAATCACCAACTGATGGTATAACTTCAACCGCACTATTTGGAGTATAATCCTTTGCCTGAGCACTTACAATCGGGTGGAGAAGATACTTAATCTTATAGCCACATTCTTTAGCTGTTGCAATAAGCTTCTCATTATTTATAAGGTCATTATAAATCTTATAATAAACTGTATTCTTGAAATCTGGATTATATGCTCTCTGTTCACCCTCGCTTGTAGTAACAGGCATATCATTATACATTCTCCATGTAGGAGAAAGCAAGATTTGCTTTTGGTCGTTTGATACAAGCCCATCATATCTTCCGATACCTGTAAGACGAACATAATCAAAACCCTTATAGCCATATGCGTGGTGCATAAGATTATTATACTCATACTTTGATGCAATGAAATAACGCTTTGTGTTATCAACTATTCTCTGTTGAGCCATAGCACATTTCTGAACAGTAAGTCCATGCTGTAAGCACATTGTAGAGAAATTGCAAAATCCACGAATAAATCTTGAATATTCCATAGAATAGCCATTAAATGGGAAAGTATTGCTGTTTGTAATAAGAATTATATCAGCATTCAGGAAAGCCATCTTATGCTTTAAGGAATGGTTTTTAAGTGGCTTCATACCATCTTTTTTAAGCTTACGATAATCTGGAGTATTCTTATCAATAATATAGTAGCGAGTAATGCCATCATTGTTTCCTTTACAGAAACGATAGAGATATTCGCTTGAATCTCCACCCTTATAGAGCTTATCATACATAATCCAAATTCTTTTATTCTTGAAATATGGTCTTGTAAGCCAATAAGCAATTCTTCTAAGGAACATACTCTTACTCTGTGGGAAAGTATTTCTAAGGAAGTGAATTTCTTTCTTGAAAGTATCCTTAGCGCTTGCCTTTGTTATAAGAATTGTGTTGCTATCATAGACTGCTGTATATTCGTTAAATCTCCAGTAAGCACCCTTTGGTGAAGCTGTAAGCTTTGCCCAGTGGTGCAAGAAAGAAATCCCAAGATTTACTCTTTCACCATTTACAACTGCATAGAAATATAATCTTTGCTTGTTTCTTGCTTTTTCGAGGTCAAGAGCCAAATGGAAAGTAAACTTCTTATAAGCACTTACTCCAAAATATTTTGTAAGAGAATATCTGTCGTTATTTTCAAGCTCATAATCTATGCCATTAAAGCTCGCATAAAGCTTATAGTTTTCAAATGGCATAATTCCTCTGAAAGAACCATCTATAACCAGCTGTCCATTATGATATTCCATAACATGAATACCGATCTTGAGAGTACTTATTGCAAGCAATTCAACATCTTTAAAGTTAATTCTTACATTTCTCTTGAAATATGTGTAGGATAAATCTATATCTCCGTCATTTTTAATTCTCTCAAACATCAAAGCGGCTTCTGCACTATATTTTAGAATCTTATATTTATTTTTATTTAAGATAGTTGCATCATCAATAAGATTAAGAATTGCACGAACCTTTCTAAAGAAATCTTGAAGTTCTTCATCATTCATTGTTCGCTTATTTCTATTATCAAGGTTAGCAAGAAAACGAATTGCAATATGAAACATTGCTGCGACCTGAACAAATTCAGGTGTTTTACCGTTTTCGTCCTTAATCTCACTCAAAAGTGGAATTAAAAATTCGGTTGTTTCCTCTGTATACCACTCTTTGAAATGTGCTGGAAGATAATACATAAACTGGTCTTCCTGTGGCATACGGAAGCTATAAGAACAATCAGAAACGGTTGACAAGGCCATTTTCTTTGCTTGAAGTCTTATGATATAATCATTTCCTGCATCATAATTAAGCTGTTCATTAAACTGCAATCCCTTTGCAGTGCTTGTCTTTATAAAGCAAGCATAGATTGAATCATGAAAGTACTGTGGTGTTCTATGAAGGTCAATGATTACAGATTTATTATACTTTGAAAGATTGAAAAGATACGCAACCTTACTTGTAGTAATAGCCTTGTTTATGCAATATGCCATAGTAGAAATAACATCTGCTCCAGGTGTCTTTCTGAATCTCTCAAGCCCTGATGAAAGGTAATTATCGCTGATAACATCTCCGCAGTTAATTACTGTGAAAATATCAGTTTCAACAAGTGGTAATGCGATATTCATAGCCTTTGCAAGGTTATTTGCAGGAACACTTATCATATTGAGAATATCGCCAAAGGTTTCTTTATATTTTTCGCAGATTTTTCTGCAAGATTTAGAATTTATACCATTTATAACGATAAGTTTAATCTGATTTTGTTCAATATCAGTCTGAGCAAGAATAGAATCGAGTGTAACATTAAGCTTGCTTTTAAAGGTTCCGTCAAAAATTGGTATAATAACAGTCAATGCTGAAGGATTAAAGCTGCTATTAGTCATTGACATTGCTACTTTATAATCCATTTTGTAAAGCCCCCATAAAAATTCAATATCTAAAATATTATACCACAATTCTGACATATTTCAATCTTTAAGAAACAAATTTAACTAAATATACAAAATATTGTTTTATATTTACAACTATATCTCTTAAAATTTACTGTGTTCGGGCAAATTATGCCACATAGATAATTTGTTTATAAACAATTTGAATTAAGCCTTGCTTTCTTGCTAATACTAAAAAATATAAAAGAAAGCGAGGTTTATACTATGCAATTTTCAAAGGTTGAGATTTGTGGTGTAAATACATCTAAGCTTAAAGTCCTTAACGAAAGCGAAAAAAAAGCCCTGCTTAAGCTTATGCACGATGGAACTCCAGAACAGAAAAAACAAGCAAGAGATGATATGATTAATGGCAATCTCAAGCTTGTTTTAAGTGTTATAAAACGATTTGCAAACAGGGGTGAAAACCCTGACGATTTATTCCAAGTGGGTTGTATTGGTTTAATAAAAGCTATTGATAATTTTGATAGCTCTCTTGATGTAAAATTTTCCACCTATGGTGTTCCTATGATTATTGGAGAAGTTAAACGATTTTTAAGGGACAGCAATACTATAAGAGTTAGCCGTTCTATGCGTGACACAGCATATCGTGCAATGCAAGTAAGAGAGCGTATTACTGCTGAAAAAAATCAAGAGCCATCTGTTGAGGAAATTGCAAAAGAGCTTGGTATAAAAAAAGAAGATGTTGTCTTAGCTCTTGAAGCAATAGTAGAGCCTGTATCATTATATGAACCAGTATTTTCAGATGGAGCGGATACTATTTATGTAATGGACCAAGTTGGAGATGCCAATGATGATATGAACTGGCTTAACGAGCTTGCATTAAAAGAGGCTATCCGCTCACTTGAGCCACGAGAAAAGCGTATACTTTCATTAAGATTTTTTGCAGGAAAAACACAAACCGAGGTTGCTAAAGAAATCGGCATAAGCCAAGCTCAAGTATCAAGACTTGAAAAGGGTGCATTAGAAAAAATCAAAAATGAAATCTAAAAATAAATATTTCATAAATGGGCAGCTACATAAATGCAACTGCCTTTAATTTTTATTTTCTAACCGAAATACCCATATCAGAAAGATATTCTTTAAGGTCTGGTATAGCTATCTCTCTAAAGTGGAAAAGAGATGCCGCAAGAACTGCATCAGCCTTTCCCTCTGTGAAAGCATCATAAAAATGTTCCATACTTCCTGCACCGCCTGATGCAATTACAGGTATGCCTACATTTTCAGAAACTGCCCTTGTCAGTTCAAGGTCATAGCCATTCTTAACGCCGTCACAATCCATACTTGTGAGAAGAATTTCACCAGCACCACGCTTTTCAGCCTCAATGGCCCACTGGAGAACATCTTTTCCCGTGTTTATTCTTCCGCCGTTTATATAGACATCCCAACCGCTGTTATCTGCTCGGCGTTTTGCATCAATCGCAGTAACAACGCACTGAGAACCAAATTTATATGCTGCCTCGTTGATTATTTCAGGTCTTTTTATAGCCGCTGAATTAACTGAAACCTTATCCGCACCAGCACGGAGTATTTCTGTAAAATCATCAACGGTTCTAATGCCACCACCAACTGTAAATGGAATAAAAACGCTATCTGCAACCGCACGAACAATATCAACAAGTATACCTCTTGCATCTGAGGAGGCTGTTATATCGAGAAGAACAAGCTCATCTGCACCTTGCTGGTCATAGATTTTTGCCGCTTCAACAGGGTCACCGGCGTCACGAAGATTAACAAATTCAGTACCCTTTACAACTCTGCCATCTTTAACATCAAGACAAGGAATTATTCTTTTTGCGTACATTTTTAAAGCCTCCTTAGCGTTTTGTAATATCAATGAAGTTCTGGAGAATCTGTAAGCCAACCTTGCCGCTTTTTTCAGGGTGGAACTGAGTAGCAAAAATATTATCCTTGCGAACTGAGGCATCAATTTTTACGCCGTATTCAGTTTGTGCAGAAACTATGCTTTGGTCTTGTGCAGTAAGAAAATAGGAATGTACGAAATAAACATAAGGTTCACCCTCAATGCCTTTGAAAATTCCATCGTGCTTGAGTATCTTAAGAGAGTTCCAACCCATATGAGGAATTTTAAGTCCTGTGTCCGCAGGGATCTTTGTGATTGTACCATCAAGCAAGCCTAAACCTTTAGCATTTGGACTTTCTTCACTTTCTGGGAAAAGAAGCTGTAAACCAAGACAGATACCAAGAAACGGTCTTTCTCTTTCAATAAATTCCAAAACAGCGTCTTTAGCTCCTGTCTTTATCATTGAATCCATAGAATCTCCAAAAGAGCCAACACCTGGCATAATTGCACCATCGGCCTTTAGAAGTTCTTCCTTTTTGTTTGTAACAATGCAGTCACAGCCAATAAACTTCAAAGCCTTAACAACACTTTGAATATTGCCTGCACCATAATCTATAACAGCAATCATTAAAAACCCTCCTTTGCAATATAAAATATTTTATCATATTTTGTTTATACCTGCAAGTTTTTGTTTATTATAAGTAAAGGAAAATACGGAAATAAAATACAATATTGCCTTTGCTAAAATTATAATGTATAATATAAGTCATAAAACAAATATTGAAAGGAATGTGATTAAGTGGACATTGTAATCTTAATATGCTGTGTTATTATTATTGCCTTGCTTGTTTTTTCAATAATGAAATCAACTAAAACTGCTGTAAGCAATAATAACAATGGCGAAATTGAGGAATTGAACAAAAAAATTGATATTCTGAAATCAAATCTTGATACACAAAGTAATCTTCTTATGAACCAATCTATATCTCAGGGAAATTCGACTGTGAAGCAAATCTCTATACTTGGGGATAGCCTTAGAGATGAGCAAGGCCGACAGCAAACCCGAACCAATGAGATACTTGCTAAAATTGATAATAAAATGCTTGCTCTTATCAAAGAAAATGCTGACAGTCTTGATAAAATCAGACAGGATATTCTTTTAACGCTTGAAAATATACGCAAATCAAATTCAGAGAGCCTTAATAAAATCAATAGTACAGTAAAGGAAAACACTGAAAGTCTTGACAAAATAAGACAGGAAGTTCTTGAAAACTTTGATAGAATACGCAATTCCAATACAGAAAGCCTTAATAAAATAAATGGCACAGTAAAGGAAAATACTGAAAATCTTGATAAAATCAGGCAAGACATTCTTGCAACATTTGAGAATATACGCCGTTCAAACACTGAAAGCCTTGATAAAATTAATAATACAGCAAAAGAAAATACTGAAAGTCTTGATAAAATAAGACAGCAAATCCTTAAAAATCTTGACGATATACGCAATTCAAATGCTGAAAGCCTTGATAAGATTAATGATACAGTAAATGAAAAGCTTCAAAAAACACTTGATGATAGAATATCTAAATCCTTTGAAACTGTTAATAAGCGTCTTGCAGAAGTTTATGAAGGTCTAGGTGAAATGAAAAATGTTGCATCTGGTGTTTCAGACCTTAAAAATGTTCTTTCTAATGTTAAAACAAGAGGTATTATGGGCGAAATTCAGCTCGGTGCGATACTGAATGAAATACTTGCTCCGGAGCAATTTGAAGAACAAATTACTGTAAACCCTAACAGCAGTGAAAAGGTTGATTTTGCTGTAAAACTTCCTGGTATGGAAGACGGTGAATATGTATATCTTCCGATTGACTCAAAATTCCCAGGTGATACATATTCTAATCTGCTTACTGCATATGATAGTGGAAATCCTGACGAGCTTAAGGCAAAACGAAAAGTTCTTGAACTTGAAATCAAAAGATGTGCAAAGAGCATTCACGATAAATATATTGTTCCTCCGCATACTACTGATTTTGCGATTATGTTCTTACCATTTGAAGGCTTATATGCTGAGGTTGTTAATATGGGCTTGGTTGAGGTTTTGCAGAAAGAATATAAAATCAATATTGCAGGACCTTCAACAATGGCGGCTATGCTTAATAGCTTGCAAATGGGCTTCAGAACCCTTGCTATACAGAAAAAGAGTGGTGAAGTATGGAAGATACTTGAAGGAGCAAAGAAAGAATTTAATAACTTTGAGAAAGTTCTTAATAAGACAAGAGAACGCTTGAAACAAGCTGATGATGAGCTTGAAAAGCTTGTTGGCACTCGTACAAGAGCTATAAATCGTAGACTAAATACAGTTGCAACTCTTGATTCATCAGAAGACGCTGAGAAGTTATTAGATATAAACTAAAAAATATCAATATGAATTAAAATTATTAAACAAAAATCAGGCAGATAGCTTTCAATACTATCT
>ERZ791579.1515-NODE-1515-length-12472-cov-2.409922_pt1 | contig 12472 bp, 15 predicted proteins | sample MGYA00509968_ERZ791579 | MGnify/ENA primary metagenome ERZ791579 (study PRJEB30046, sample SAMN00791924) | human gut metagenome | study: EMG produced TPA metagenomics assembly of the A metagenome-wide association study of gut microbiota in type 2... | reverse complement strand
GCGGATTGTTGAATGTTTTTGTGATTTTTGTTTTGCTAAAAGTTACTAATCTTGGTGTTTATGCTGTTGTATTGTCGAGCACGGTAATAATGGTAGTAAGATATGTTTTCTTTAATTCAGCTTATGCTGCCTACGTATTAAATAAACCAGTGACTGAATTTATAGGAACTGCTGTGAGTGTGTGGCTGTGTTTACCGGTACTTTTAATGTTAATGGAGGTTGTGAAGCATTTTATTCCAGTTGATTCGTGGGTATCATTGGTTGCATCGGCTGCTGTTTCTGCGCTTCTTGGATATTTGCTTATGATGCTTGTATATGGGCGTGATAAAATCAGAAAGATATTCAGGAAAGTGAGGGGAAAAGAGTGAAAGAAGAATATATCGAAAAGAAAAACAAAAAGACCATTGAATATATTGTACAGGATGAAAAATGTATGTCGTGTGGTGCGTGTAGTGGATGCTGTCCTAAAAATGCGATACAGATGATATATATTGATACAGAAGGATTATACCGTCCTAGAATTCAAAATAAACAATGCGTCAAATGTGGTATGTGCTTGAAATGCTGCCTCGCAACAGAGTATCCGAAAAATGAATCTGTTATGGGAGAATATACGGAACTATTATTGGCTCACTCCACCAATAATTCAGTTAGACATTGGGCTACATCAGGTGGCGTTATTAATGAGATCGTACGGTATCTGCTTGATCAAGAAATTGTGGATCGGGTATTAATGGCGGGATATGACAAGAACAGTAGGATAGAAACGAGTGGATTTTGGATTACAAAATATAATGACTTGGCGGAAAATCCACGTAATTATGCATCAAGGTATGTTATAGCACCGATACTTGAAAAACTAAAAGATTACAGTAATAAAGAAAAAATTGCTGTGGTGGGAACCCCATGTCAAATTCGTGCAATTAGTAATTGGGGGGGGATACAGAACAACAAAGTATTTCGAATCGGCATAACTTGTAGTGGTGGAATGAGCTATAAAGCAACAGAGCAGTATAAGCAAATTCAGCACTGCAAAACAGGAAAGATGTATTATAGAGGCGATGGCTGGCCTGGAAAAAATAGTTTGCAGGAAAATGAAATGACCATCGAGTTTGATCATCTTGGTTCTCTGTTTGAGGTTATGTTTAGTTCACAGATTTTTAAGAATCCTGCGTGTCGAGAATGCCATGATCATTTTGCAGAGTATGCAGACATAAGTCTTTGTGACTTTTGGAATTCAGAAGAAAGGATAAAAGAAAAAGAAGGAAACAGTTGTGTGATTGTTCGCTCAGAACAAGCAAAGAAGGTGGTTGATCAAATGATTAAATCATCCCGAATTGCAGTAGTTAGAACACTTAAAGAAAAAGAAATTGTTCAGACACAACTGCAAGTGCTTAAAATAAAAAAAGGAAAAACACGTAATAAGTTTCCGTATAAATGTTTCACGAAATTGATCGACAATATATATCGACATGGGATTTATAAGAGATTTGGATATAAGACATACATGAAAATCTGCAGAGTATATGGAAAAATATGCTCTAAATATACGCTCTAATTGCTTTTAGCTCATCATATCTTAAACAGAAAGAAGAGGAAAAGATATGTTGAAGCAAAAAATAAAAGAATATAAAAAAGTAATTGAGATGAATTGGAATATAAGAAAGTCATATTACAGTGATTGCTGTAAATTCCTAAAATGGCAATATAACAATCCGAGCCTAAAAACGAAGGATGCCTATGAAGCCAAGATTTTAAGGCAAGCACATGTTTTGGAAAAAGGAATGTCTTTAAGTAGCCCCAAGAAAGGTTATGGAGTGAGAAAGGCACTTGATTTGCTGAATTATATTAAGGAGTATACCGCTAACGGGTATAGAATTGAGGTAAACGCTCCATAGCAAGTACCTGTTCCTCCACTCCTTTTTCTGCCATAATAGTCTCACACTATACAGAGTCAAAAAAGTTAAGTACTCAACTTTTTTGAAATTAAGACTCGCTATTTAATACAATTTAATGTTGCATAGCCCTTGAGGTGTCTGGGTGTCGTTTGAGGTGTCGGTTCCGTACCGGCTTATTTTTTTGCTTTCAACCGCCAGTAAAAATATTACAAGTTCCTGTAATGATAGGTATTGATGCATGGGTTTGAATGTGATATAAATATTACAAGCACCAGTAATACAGATTACAGGAAGGAGAGGCATATGTTAGTTTCTAAGAATATACAGATAGAATTTGCAGATTCGTCCATGAAAGCCATAGACGCCATCCACGATATTAGAGAAGGCGTAAGAAGTGCATCGCTTAACCTTTATTCCCGATATGACGTTCAAATCCAGACCCCAATGCTCTATGGTGAGGATAAGGTCGTTGTGGAAATAAAGATTCCGGAAGAAATAGTAGAGACTTTCGCAATAGGACCGCATCTTAAAGGTGTGGCCAATTATCTGCTAAAGAGCTGTAACGGACGTTATGACCAGTATGTCGTAGGAAAGAGATTGTTGGTATACACAGAGTTGCTGCACCGGATATGTCGGATAATCGATTCCCGATGGAGGACAGGTTGGAGGCGGTTGCCAAATTTGCGAGGTTGCTAGAACGGTCAGACGAAGATGCGATGGATGCTATCAGTCAGATTCTAGTGATTCTGAAGGATAGTGAAAACAGTATTACAGGACTCTAATGGAGGGAAACACTATGAATGAAATGAAAAGCGAAACAGCAAATGAAAATTGGTCGCAAAGTGCATCAGAGGTTGCAAAGCATTCTTCGCTTTCTTTCTCGCTAAGCGGATGGCCTGCAGCGGCAACGCTGATTTCTATACCAGCTTCAGTTGTCTTAGTTTATGCAATCAAAGCATTTGCACACGCATAAAAAAACAGCCTCACTACCGGAGTGAAATCCAGTGGTGGGGCTGTACTTTTATGCCTTGATTTCCTGACCATTCTTGAAGGTGAAGCGGATATCGTCGGCACTGTAGACGGTGGCATATTCGACAAGACTGTTCCAGCTGTCAATGTTGAACTCTTCCAAGGAGTCTGGCAGCTGCTTGAAAGTCTTGAGAAAGATTTCGTATTCGGCTCTTTGAAGCTTCATCTGTTGCAGGTCGGCCATGACCTGTTCGAGCCTTGCTTTCGATTCATCAAATTTTGCTGAAAGGCTGTCGTAGCGCTTCTGGTATTCGGTCTGGTCTAAGGCAACGGTGGCATTCTCTCGGATGGCAGTTTGGATCATCTCAGAGATGAGTTGCGTTTCTTCGAGCAGCTCATCCTGTTCTTTTTCCAGTGCGGTGGTATCAAGGATGGCGGCCATCATTTCCTCGGCGTCGGCAATGACACTGTCCTTGCAGGAGAGTAGCTGGTTTGCAGCAGAAAGGAAGGCGGCCTTGATGTCATCTTCGTAAAGGTGAGGCGTATTGCAGCGCTCATCATTATCGAATTTGTGATTGCATTGCCAGATGACCTTACGGTATTTGCTGTTGGAATGCCAGACCTTTGAGCCGTACCAGCTTCCGCAGCCGCCGCATTTTATTTTAGTGGAGAAGATGTGTACTCCACTGTGGTATTTCTTGCCTCGACCTCGCTTTAATATCTCACGTTGGACCATCTCGAACACTTCGGGCTCGATAATGGCTTCGTGGTTATTCTCTACATAGTACTGTGGAATTTCTCCTTCATTGACCTTGGTCTTCTTGGTAAGAAAGTCAGTGGTGCAGGATTTCTGTAGTAGAGCATCACCTTTGTACTTTTCGTTTGTGAGAATGCTTTTTACAGCTGATTGGTTCCAATTTGTTTTTCCGCCTGGTGTCAGGATGCCGTCATCAGTGAGCTGTTTTGCTATCCCGTGATAGGTCATTCCCTGAAGGAACATACTGTAAATTCGTTTGATGATAACGGCCTGTTCTGGATTTACTACAAGGTTTCCGTCCGGGCCACGGTCGTAGCCAAGAAATCGCTTGAATGGCACAGTTACCTTACCGTCAGCAAATCGCTTTCTTTGTCCCCATGTACAGTTCTCTGAAATGGAGCGGCTTTCTTCCTGTGCCAGTGAGGACATGATGGTAAGCAGCAGCTCGCCTTTGCTGTCGAAGGTCCAGATGTTTTCCTTCTCAAAGTAGACCTCGACGCCTTTTTCCTTGAGCTTCCGGATGGTAGTCAAGCTGTCGACTGTGTTTCTGGCAAATCGGCTGACTGACTTGGTGACGATTAGGTCTATCTTGCCATCAAGGGCATCGGAAATCATATTCTTGAAGCCCTGACGATGCTTGGTGCTGGTTCCTGTGATACCTTCATCGGTATAGACATCCACGAACTCCCAATCGTCACGGCCTTTGATGTAGTTGGTATAATAATCAATCTGAGCAGCATAGCTGGTGAACTGGTCATCATGGTCGGTGGAAACACGGGCATATCCAGCAGTCCTGCGCTTTTTCTGTTCTGTAATCGGTATAGCTGTAAACTTTGTCAGCGTAGCCGGTATGGTTTTTACTTTCCTGTTGACGACCAATATTTCTCACTCCTTATCTTTTTCATTCTGTCGCTCATTTCTTGTTTGCGTTCATCTGACCAGCGCTCCTTCATGAGCTGTCGCATATGCTCTTTGTATTCCTCGGTATGCTTGTGACCTCGACGCTTTAATGGCTCCCATGTCCTGACGATTTTGCTTCCATCCTTCATGTGAATGGTCGCCTCATAAGTACCGGTCATATAAACGGCTTCAATCTTATCGTGGAAGGTATCAGCGTCAAATTCAGGTGTGCCAGCAGCATCTGCTATAAATTGCTTTGCGGTCTCTTCTGGTAGCTTGCTTTTATTGCCGCAGCTGGTTCCGTTTACACAATGCCAGTAAGCGAATTTTGTGCCATCCACATAGGTTATCGATTGTCTTCGGAAATTGCCACCGCAGTTAGGGCAGCGAAAGTAGCCGGTGAATGGATTCTGGTCTTTTTTCCTGAAGTTCTTACCTTTATGAAGTTCGCTCCAAGCCTTACGACGCTCATCAGACCAGCAATCCGTTCTGGCAGTGGATTTCCATTTGTGGTTTACAATATGTCCATCATAGAAATAGAAATCCAGCTGGTCATCGCCAACAACTACAATCTTTTCAATCTTATCTAGGAAGATGTCCTCGTTAAATTCTGAAAGGTCAAGGACAGCAGTACAGCACTTTTTGAGAGTCTTTTCCGGGATAGATTTGGCACTGCAGGCCTTCGCACCTTTATCACTTTTACTGCGGCAAATCCAAATATAGTAAACTTCATCCGGATTCTTGCGTTGGCGCTTTCCGCTGCGTCGGTAGCTCATGCCGCATTCGCTGCATTTTATCTTGCTGGTAAAGCATGCGTAGCTTGCATCTGGCGTATCCCGTACATAGAGCTTTGGCTCGCCGTTCAGAAAATACCAGCCGTTGATCACGATGTCATCATCTATGATATAGGTCCACACGGTTGATGAGACATAGGTGATATTCGGTACCAGCTCAATGTTTGCCACATTGGTGGTATCAATGCGATACACCTGATCACCCGTATAGCACATGAGCCATTTTCCGCTCATACCCAAGCTGTAGAATTCACTGATGCCACTTGGAGCTAAGATTTTCTGCGTGGTGCATTTATTGCCGTCAATACAGTCCATGGAGTTGATTTGCCGTAAGGCCGATGATCGGATAATAGAGCGTCAGGAGATGCTTGCCGCTGAGCCACGATTCCTCCGGGTGGAATTCCTCAACCTCATGACCATCCAGCACATAGAAAACTGAGAGTGCAGTTTTCCCGTCCTCGTTCCAGGAGAGTGGAAAGGAAATCACCTTCTTGTTTTCAACCTCGTTTCCCTCATCATCTGTGGTTGTTCCGAGGTCAATGGTCGTTTCTGCAGTAAGCATTCGGGTATCAGGATTGCTTTCCACCTCCATGATCGCCTGGGCATGAAATTCCGCATTGGTCTCATCACCGGATGCAAACTCCATGTTGATGATGGACAGCTTTTCTTCACCGGCATCCAGTGCCAGGGCATTGGTGAAGGTGTAGATGCTGAGCTTCGTTTCACCAATGGAGCTGATCAGGCCACTGATGTTTTTGTCGTTCTTACTTTTTGCTGCAGCAAGCCTTGGATTTTTGCCGACGCATTTCACAGTTTGCTTTCCATTGATTTTCGTATAGATAGAAGTGATTGCAGATTGCTTGGTTTCATCTGCATGGCCGCCGGTAAAGCGAAGTACATCTCCCAGGTCCAGCGCAGGATTGCCGATGGTTTCTGAATCAAAGGGTACATACTCTACAGACGAAACCACATCGAGAATCGTGTTAATGATTCGTTTCCTCGTTTCTTCCAAGCCAAACTGCAGAAGCGGATTCACGCCAAGATTCATCGTCAGTCCAGCATCCGGATCCTTCGCATAGTATTCTGCTGTTTCCGTCTTTTTGTTGGTAGAGCTGACCGCTGTGTAGCGAGTAACGAAATCGGAAAAGCTGCTGCTGAACCGATGACGAATATCAATTGCCATGACTGGCGTGCTCCCGTAAGCGGTCAGAGAAAGCTTTCCATAACGATCAATGACCGCAAAGCAGCCAAGCGTCTGGGCAAGGTAATAGAGAAAATCACGCCACGATTCGATGTCATTATCCTGATAGACACCAAACAGCTCCGTGCCATTCGGCAGGGCTTCGTTTTGAGGAAGGTCTGAAAGTCGGGATACGACTCATGATGGAAGTTTATGGTGTGTGACATATAGTTTGTGGCGGAAATAAAATGAACTCCTGGAGTTCAAAAAAGCCCTCACTTGTTACGGCGGGGGCGTGTGTTCTTATTATTTAGACATTTCAGCTTTCTTCTTCGGGGCAATTTTATGCCCGGAGTAGATTGCCATGCCCATGCAGACCAGAGAGCCGCAAGCAAAATACTTGTGAGCCTGCATCAGTTTCTTGCAGCCCGTGTAGAAGCATCCTGCCATGCAGACAAGTGCCACCGAGTGACCGATATTTATGTGCTTTCATTTTGTGTGTCCTCCTCATCTTCTTTCCATATTCTAAGCAATTCTGCTATTTCGGTATTTGTTGCCAGCCGTACTGCTAAGCAATCGTTATATGCCACGGCACCGCAATCAGGGCAACGATCAGGGAGCTGCTCCGCAGAGAAACAGTAACGGCAGGCATCGCAAAAATAGTAATTCAAGTCATATTCACCCCAATCTCTAATATATCCTCAAATGCAATAATGGTCGGCAGCTCTTTGCCGGTATCATTTATAAATTCCGTGTAAATTCGCAGTTCTTTGTTTATCGCATCCACAGCATCCAGTACTCCGGCCATATCCTCATAGTAGCCGTCCGTGAAATGTTTTATTGTGATCTCTTGCCCCTTCCGAAGCTGGCTGATCTTTTGGTTCAGAGCTTCTTTACCTTCTTCAGACAGTTCGATTCTATTTACTTTGAGGTGATCGCTGCCCTCAGAAGCAATCTCATCCTCATAGCCTCGTAAGGCGGCAAAAGGAGAGAAGATTTTAGCGCGATTTGACATCGGCATCCGTGGATGATTATGTGGTGGCTCCGGGCGGGAAGCATGGAGGATTTTGCCATACTTATCTTGGATGGCTCTGCCTTCTGGTGTGTTCTTGTAGTCCATGTTCTCTCTCCTTACTTAGCCTTATGGCCACCTATCTGCTGATTTCTCTCTCTCATCGTTGCTCCGTCCAGATAGTTGGTTCCTTTCAGAACGGCGTTCTTTCCGAACTTCTTCTTGAGACCAAGCATCGCATTCTGCAGCTTCTTCTCTTTTTCCAGCTTGGTCGTGTCTGTGAATAGGTCAACTTGGAAGAAGCCCTCGTCTTTGACCACACGGTTGGCGGCTATTGTGATCCGTCTTACGGTCAGTGTTTTATCGGCTATTCTCTCGAATAACTCAGTTGTGGCAGAGATCAGGATGCTTCCGAGGTTGGTCGGATTAGCCAGTTTCGTACTGCCATGAGCACCCTTCGGAACGGTGCGGCCGTAGTGATCAATGTGTACCGGTCCTTGGTACTTTCCGCTGTCGCAGTTTTCCCGGTCATAGCCCACATCCAACGTCAGGCTATCCGTAACCAGTCCTTTATCTGTTAATTGTAATACTAAGCTGTCAGCCATCTCCATGACAATGATTCTGGCTTTGTCGTATGGGTAAGGGCAGGAAAGCACCTGTCCCTCGGAGATACTGTTGGTGCTGGGGTTGTAGGCTTTGATTTCTTTCATGCCGCAGGGTTCCAGCCCCCAGGTATGGTCGATCAGCAGTTCAGCATCAACACCGAATTCCTTATATAAGATATCCTGATTGACGGTACTGAAATAGGCCAGCTCGCCCATCGTACGGATGCCGTGCTTTTCCAGCCGTTTTACAGTGCCGGGACCGGTCATCCAGAAGTCTGTGAGTGGCTTGTGATCCCAGAGGAGATAACGGAAACTCTCCTCATCCAGCTCAGCGATGCGGACACCGTCCTTGTCCGGTGCGGCGTGTTTGGCGGTGATGTCCATTGCCAGCTTTGTCAGATACAGATTCGTACCGATTCCGGCGGTGGCTGTGATGCCAGTCGTATACAGCACTTCCCGTATCATTGTCATGGCGAGGTCGTGTGCTGTCATATTATAGTGGGATAAGTACGAGGTGGCATCGATGAACACCTCGTCGATGGAATAGACCACGATATCCTCTGGTGCGATGTATTTCAAGTAGATGCCATAGATCTGCCGCGACACCTTTTCATAATATGCCATCCGGGGTGGTGCAACAAGGTAAGAGAGTTTGAGTGACGGGTCGGCGGCAAGGGATAAGGAATCATAGGAGGCAGAGGAGAAGGATGGTTTACCGTCCTTATACACAGCTTTTCTTAGTCGTACCGTTTCCCTTAACCGATTCGCATTGACATCTTTGACCTTCTGTACGACCTCGAACAGTCTGGCGCGACCCGGAATACCATACGCTTTCAGGGAAGGAGACACAGCGAGACAGATAGTTTTCTCAGTGCGGGAGGAATCCGCCACGACCAGATTTGTGGTAAGCGGGTCAAGGTGGCGGGCGGCGCATTCTGCGGAAGCGTAATAGCTTTTGAGGTCAATACAAATATAGGTGCGTTGCATTGTGCGATTTCCTCCTTTCTGACTGCGTTCTCATGCCGGAAAAAGAGGCACTTAAAAAGTAGAGACTATCCTTGAACCGAAGGTGATCCAGATGGTGGGTGAAGATGGCGCACCGATGCCGGTACAAAGCAATGTTGACGGAGCAAAGTTCGCGGCATTCATCGATGCGGCCGTGGCAGACAGCATCATGGAGTTGGGGAAGAGAGAAGATGACCTGTCAAAAGCGGGTGTGACCATGTTGGGGAATGTGGATGGAAAGAGCATGTTGGAGCAGATGAGTCCCCAGTTTTTGGAGTTCGTGCTGGATGCGTATCGGAGTTTGAAATACGAAAATAAAAACGAGAAAGGCGTTGATAATTTCTAGGAAATAGGGTATAATGAACTTGATGGAAAATAAAAACGTGAAATCCGTTTTTGGAAGGGAGAGTGGTACATGAAAATACTTCGTATTACAGCACAAGGGCTTCCGTTGTTTAAGGAAGACATGGATATTTGCTTTTACACTCAGCAGCGTGTGAGTGAAGATGACAGGAATAATCTGTATAACCTGATTGACAACTATTACCTTCATTCTGCATGTGCGTTTATTGGAATCAATGCTTCTGGCAAAACCTCTGTGCTGAAAGTCATAAATTTAGCACTGAACATTATAAAGAATGAGCCAATCAATCATGTGGAGGCAAAAACCATTCTTGGAGGGTCAGAGAAAGCTGCGATTCGCACATACTTTTATGATAAGCGCAAATATATCTGCTGTCTTGAAACCGTGATTACAGCGAAAAAGGCAAAGACAGGCGAGTATGTGTATTCAATCTTGTCTGAAAGACTATGGGAAAAGCCGATTGCAGGCGTTAAGTCGAAAAAATATTTGACGGATTTCGATGGAATAGAGCCTGTTGACACACGTAATAGTAATGAAGCTTACCTTTCAGATGATGTCAGCTTTATTATCGCTCATAATAAAAAGGTAAATGACACCGTTGAGGTGTTTAGCCTTCTTTCATATACGAATGTGAATGTTTTGCCTTTTACAGAAGATATTCCGCTGGAAGTAATTACTTTTCTTGACCCGACTATCGAGAAGCTATGTTTTGAGCAGGCGGAAGGAAAAACATTTATTCATCTGAAATTTAGAGATGAAGATGAGATTATCTTGAATAATGCGGTAGATCTTGAGCAGTATTTGTCTTCTGGTACAATTAAGGGCATTATTACATTTTCGATGGTGAAAGAGGTTCTTCAATCTGGAGGATACCTTCTGGTAGATGAAATTGAAAATCATTTTAATAAAGAAATTGTAACGACTCTGATGCGTTTCTTCATGGATAGCCGACTTAACAAGAGAGGCGGAACGCTGATTTTTACAACGCATTATCCGGAACTGCTGGATGAATATGACCGAAATGATGGAATTTGTATCGTAAGAAATCGAAATGGCATTACAGTGGAAAACTTGAGCTATATTCTAAAGCGCAATGACATTAAGAAGAGCGATGCATATCAAAGCGGATTTCTGGAAGGAACAACTCCAGCGTATGAAGCATATATGCGTTTGAAGAAAAATCTGGCCGCTTCAATTAAATAAGGGGGCGGTAGGATGAAGTTAGCACCATATATAGCGTGTGTATGTGAAGGATCAGCAGAAGCTGCAATTATTGATGTTCTAGTGGATAATAATCTTTTGATTTTTACAAGAGAAGATATGCTTGAAGAAAATGTTATTCGCTGCAGGAGTGCTAAGACATTTGAGGAGCGCTTCTTACGTAAAGGATTTAAAGATCAGATTTCTGTTATAAGGATTCTTGACTCTCGGAGAGAAGAGTTTAGGATTAGCAAAGCCTATGAGAAGAAGGTTGATGTGATCAATGTTATTACTGCTCCGGAGATAGAGATGCTGATTATTCATAGCGAAGGAGCTTATGAGCGATTTAAGCGTTCAGGAAAGAAACCGAGTGAATTCTGTAAATCAGATCTTCGTATGCATAATGTGAAATCGTATGATTTTGTAAAAGATTATTTTAGTAATCCACTGACATTAGTTAATGCAATAAAAGAGTACCGTAGAACCGCAAATATTCCTAAAGGTGAATATAGTTTATCAGATCTGTTAAAATAAAGATTTGTCCACTGGCGTACCGTGTAAATCCTACATAGTACGCTGGTGGGCTTCTTTTTTTGCCTCATCCCGCATGAATCACAGACAGCACCCCGGCATGCTCCGAAGTGCAGTTGTGGCTTATGCGGGTTTTTGTGTTATGTGGTCAACGGGTTACAAAATCATACTCCCAATCCGTATAAAATCGCTTTCAGTTCCTTTACCATTCGGGTGAGAATCTCCTGCTCAAGTGTGTTGCAGACCAAAAGCAGACGGTGAATCTCGGAATCGGCAGTGGAAGCCGAGTGTGTCAGACTGTTTACGAGAAGGTCGTCTGCTGATATGCCGAGAAGGTTGGCAACTCTGATTTATTTCGTACCAAAAATCCGATCCCCTGCATCTCCCAGACCTGGGCAGATGTAAGCGTTTTCGTTCAGGCAGCGATCGACATGACCGACATAGATCTGGACATCCGGATGTGCCTCATGCAGTCTCTTTAATCCTTCCGGAGCAGCGATGATTGCCATGAATTTGATGTTCTTTCCGCCGCGTGCTTTGATAAAGTCGATTGCCTCCACTGCGGAACCGCCGGTTGCCAGCATCGGGTCGGTGACAACGATGGTACGCAGTTCGATCGGGGTTGGCAGCTTGCAGTAGTATTCGTGCGGCTCATGGGTTATCTCGTCGCGGTAGAGTCCGATGTGACCAACCTTTGCGGACGGAACGAGCGCCAGAATACCATTTACCATACCGAGACCGGCACGTAAGATCGGGACAACGGCAAGTTTTTTACCAGCCAGCATCGGAGTGCTGCAGGTTTCGATCGGAGTTTCTACTTCCTGATCTTCCAGTGGAAGATCGCGAAGCGCTTCATAGCCCATCAGCATCGCAATCTCATCGGTCAGGGAACGGAATTCGTTGGTTCCGGTGTTCTTGTTGCGGAGGAGCGAGATCTTGTGCTGAATCAACGGGTGATCGAGAATTGTTACATTTTTCATATTCATAACCTGCCTTTTCTTGAATTTTGATGATGAACGTTTTTTCGTAACGGTGCATAGCGCAGACCGCTTGCGAATTTTGTGCTATCTTCATGCCGTCATTTCCCAAAATCTGTATACATATGTGAAATGTATCGCCCTGATGGCATATTTTCTTTAATTATACACCGAATTGTACAGATTGAACAGTCTGTTTTATGATGTATTTTGTTAAAAAGCATCGGTAAAGTTACTGTTCCTGGGTAGGCACTTTTGGAACCGAAAGTGCCGTAAGAAA
>ERZ791579.1506-NODE-1506-length-12527-cov-3.510824_pt1 | contig 12527 bp, 7 predicted proteins | sample MGYA00509968_ERZ791579 | MGnify/ENA primary metagenome ERZ791579 (study PRJEB30046, sample SAMN00791924) | human gut metagenome | study: EMG produced TPA metagenomics assembly of the A metagenome-wide association study of gut microbiota in type 2... | reverse complement strand
AGCGGATTGCGGAAGAGGGTCTGCATTTGCAGGCCGCTCACGGCGAGGGCGGCGCCGGCCAGCAGAGCGACTACGGCTTTCAGCAGGCGGATGTTCAGGATAATCTTCGTTGTGACGGGGTCGTTTCCGCTGCCCGTCAGTGCGGCGAGGACTTCGCGGATCGGGATGGGTACGGCTCCGACCGAGAGATCGACGACGAAAAGTACCGCCGCCAGAACTCCGAACAGGAGAAAGAGGATGCGCTGCCGTCGTTGCATCGGTTTAGTTCAGTTTTCGGTAATAGGTCGGTTCGGCATCCGTCAATTCCGGGTGGAAGATGCGGATCAGATCTTGCAGAATCAGGTCCGGGTGTATGACGCCCGATTCCCAGTAGTCGTTGCCGCCCGAGGGGTTGGTGCGCCGGTTGTTGTTATAGACCCTCCCTTCCCGCACGGGGCGCGTATCCATGAATTTGGGGACGATCTCCGCTAGTTCCTTGAGCGATGCGGCGGAGCCGACGTTGATCCAGCAGTCGGACATTTCGGCCAGCCGGTATGCCTCCTCCGTGTCGATGGGGCGCGACTGATTGCCCGTGTCCTGGGTATAGACGTATTGTCCTCCTGCGTCGGCGATCAGCCGGGCGACATAGCTCGAAGGCGGAGCCATCAGCCAGGAGTCGCCGTAGGGAGTGTTCAGCATGACGACGGGTTTTCGTTCGGCTTTCGCCGCGAGGGTTTTCAGGCTGTCGTAACGGAGGGGTATTTCGCGGAACACCTCTTCGCCCCGTTCGCGCATTCCGGCGATTTCCGCTACGGCCACGAGCCATTCGGCCTTGCCCAGCGGCGACTGTTCGAGGTACTCGCCCATATAGGCGTAGGGAATACCCAGTTCGCGGAGCTTGGGTTCCATGGCGCTGGCGCCGCTGACGCCGAACAGCAGCACGATGTCCGGGGAGAGCGAAAGCAGCCGCTCGTAGTTCATGTTGCCGTCGTAGCCCACGTCGCCGATCTGTTCCTTGTGCGAGGCGACGTAGGGGTTGCTGATGTAGTCGATGCCCGATACGCCGACTACCCGCTGCGGTTCGCCCAGGGCGTCGAGCATGGCGATGTAGGAGGAAGACATACATACGATGTGTTGGGCTCCGGCAGGGATGGTCGGTCCGGTGAATCCTGTGGGGGGGAGCTCACCATTGCGGGAGATGAAGTAGGACATTGTTACATTTTTGGCTCCTTGCCACGGGTTGGATACTTGTATCAAGGTGCTTTGGGCATTCTTTGCGCCCAGTATCTTGAATCCGGTAGCATATTCGGGCGTGTATACGTCTTGCTTGAATGCTTCCAAAGAAGTTTTTTTATTGTATACGCAGCTTGCCAAAAAAAGGAGGCATAATAGCGTGATAGTTGAAATAATGGATTTAAATTTCATACGGATGTTTTTATCTGAGGACAAAAGTAGTAAAAAAGAAGAAAAATCACCTCCCTTACGAGAAAGTTTCGCTGGGAGGTGAATGGATTGAATCTAACTTTTCAGTATTGATGCGGAAAGTTATTTGACGAAGACTACGGCGTTCACGTTGGCTGTGCCGGTATTTACCATATCTAGGTAATCACCTCCTGCGGAGTCATAAATATACAATGCGTCTCCCATTGATTGACCGAAGCATACATCTCCGTTGAATGGATTGACTGTTACGCTGAAACCGAACATATATCCGGGATCATCAGTGAAATCGCTAGTATCATCATTAGATAATTGTACTTTTTGCATGATAGTCTTATAGTCAGTTGTGTTCCAATCAATATCTGCTGTATAAAGATATTGACTGCCGATTGCAAATCCACCTGCTTTTTCTGTAACTAATATTGGAGCTACATTGGGTGTAGTTGGATTGAATTTGTACAATGCAGAATGCATACCTCCGTCACCCAGTACGTTAAAGTACATCTTATTGGCTGAATAAGCTGCTATCAACTTAGGATTTTTAGGAACGGTAATTTGAGTTTCATCGTCAAGGGTAAGTGGCAATACGGAAATAGTTGTTCCTTCACCAGCTTGGGTGTCATCAGTATTGCCTGAATTGCAGACATACACTTTGTTGTCTTTGCCGATGCAGATACCTTCTGAATAGGTCGCATCCAGTTCTAGGTAGTTAACTTTAGCATAATTCATGGTGTCGATAGACATCACTGCCCCTGAATAAAAGCTGATATATACTTTTCCATTGGCAGCAGCCAAGTGTCTTGGCATAGCTTTGTGCCCGGTTTTTTCATCATCGTATTGTTTCATTTGAGGTGTGAGAAGTTGACCGGTCTTGGCATTCAGTACCCATATTCCTCCATTATCTGCTGTAAGGTCGTGACCACTTACTGCACAATAGAGTTTTGATCCGTATTGAATCAAGTCGTTGCCTGTGTCTCCAATTTCTAGGGTAGACTTTTTCGTCCAATTGTTATCATAGCGAACAATGTTTCCTGGAGATGAGGGAGGAGCTACATGCCATGTACCTTCGCTAAGTACATACGCATACGTCCAGTCATTACTCGCTGTAGCACGTGTCTGCGGAAGTGAACTGTCTACTTGCTGGACATTGTCCAACACATCATTAGTACAACTGCCCATTGCAAACATAATTGCACTGGCTGCTAAGAAAAAAATGCTCTTTTTCATAATTGTAATTTATTAAGTGATTAATTATCCGGTGTAAAATCACCGGTTGCTGATTCTTGCATCTGTTGTAATGTTACTGTTCCGGGACCACAAGTACGTACGTACCATTGGGCGTCTTCTGTCATTGCATCTGCTATATCTTTGAATAGACTAAAATCGTATAGAGCTGTGAATAGTCTAATACTTATACGATTTGACGATTTTAATTTGGGCAAAAGGTCTTCAAGTGATGTTATGTTGGTATTTCTGCTGCCATACATTTCTAAAAACTCTACAGACTCTAAACTCTTAAAATTTAAATAAGAGAGGTCAGTTACAGTTTTTTCTATATTTATATATAACCTTTCAGTCACTCTTGTAAGTTTAGGAAAGTTGCATCTTTTATTGTCATTTCCAGTAGCGAATTTACCTACAGTTTCTAAATCAGGCATACTCACTGACTCCAATGTCACATTTGCTGTAGCTTGGAAACTTAATTCCCCTGTAACTTGTTTAATACCGGAAATTTCTACATTAGTAAGCGGAGTGGTAACTGTGAGACTGGCAAAAGTAGAGATTCCTTCTGTTTTGGGTAGTTGATATCCTGTGAATGCATAGCTTCCCATTTCTTCTTTTCCTTTTAGAACGAAATTATTGTCAACATAAGTGATAGAAATACTGTTGATGTCTTTTTGACTTGCATCCAATTCCGTTACGCTTGGACAATGTGATACACTTAGCTTTTCCAAATTGGACGGTGCAATGGTTTCGTTCAACTTCGAAAATTTGGCACAAGAAGTAATGCTAAAAGAAGAAAGAGTGGATAATTTGGGAAGACTGATTGTTTCTAACTTATCTGCATAACCAATAGATACTTCTTTACAGGAGATAAGTTCCGGTAGATTAATTTGGGTGAGTTCCGGATGTTTTGTTCCCAACGATAGAGTGAACTTTTTTCCTACCTGCTTTAAGACCGGCAAATCTAATGAAACAAGCTGGCTACCATAAAGAGAGAATGTACCATCTCCATCACTGTTATCTCCTTTTCCCGGAATGCTTTCGAGCGAATTGAGATTTAAGCTTTTCAGGTTGGGAGCTTGGATATAGCATTGTTTTAGAATTGTAGTTAGTTGCGGGCATTTTATAGAAGTGATGTTGTTTTCTGCCGGGTTTGCTATGAATAGTTCTCCACGGATAGAAAGCAAGTTTGGGAGTGCAAACTCGGTCAGTGAGCTATTGTTTCTCATGCTGATACTTCCCACCTTTTCCAGTTTAGCCAGTCCGGCAAGGTTTTCACCTTTATAGTATTGCCCGATAGTGATGTCGTCCATTACTTCGGTAATCTTTGCCAATCCGTTCAGATTAATCACGGGGTCTTCTGTATTTTCTACTGTAGCTATGCTCAGACTGCCTTCGATAACCGTGACATGGTGGTCGGCTAAAGCGTCTACATCAGCTTGCGAATTAAGTATGAATGTGCCGATTTCACTTACAGCGGAGTAGCGTACTGTATATTTATAGGTACGCGTAGTTCCGTTGTAGGAAGTTACTGTGAATTGTTGCTCTTCGCCCCAGGCGGTAACGGAAGAAGGATTGGGGTTAACAGTTGCCTGCTCGCTAAGGGTATAGCTGGCTTGCGCGCCATCGAGCGAAGTTCCTTCGGGAACCGTTACGGTGATCTCATTGTCTATAATCGTCGCTTTCCATACGTTTTCATTGCTTTCCAGTGAAAAACTAAGGAAGTTGTTGTCTACTCCGGTGAACGGGTTTTCATCGTCGTCGTCGCCACATGCTGCAAAGATGCATCCGGTACATAAAACCACTAACAGGGTTTTCCAGTAATTTACTTTTCTCATTGTCTAAAAAATTAAGTGAATTTATAATGAATGATTATTAATCTATCTTTGAAGGAGCTTCGCTCATCTTATAATCGACGAAGCCGAATACTTCGGTGGACAACTCTCCGATGGCTCCCGCTACGGATTGTATGCCGGTCTGCACCTTGATGAAGTCGATGTATTGCAACTTGACCGGAGTGCCGTCGGGATACATGGCGTTTTCTATCTTGAAGGCGTTGCCTACGGGTGCGGCATCGTGATTGTCGCCCTCGGCGAGAATGTCTTCTCCCCAGTTGTCCGCATATCCCCACGGATAGGATTCATTGCGCCAGATTCCGCCCGGTGTCCGGGTTGTATTTCGCTTCAGGCGGGTACCGTATAAAGTATAGTTGTTTTCCTTTATCCATAGCGGGAAGTTAGGATTGAGGTCGATGGAGCCGGAGTTTCCCCGGTTGTCGATCCATTGCAGGGGCATATTGTGTGTAGGCGGGCGGTAGTAAGTGACGGCATAGTGTTGATAGGTTTCCGCCTTTCCGGTTTCGCTGCCACGTAGTTCGTACCAAGTGTCATTGGGCAGTCCGTCTCCGTTTTCGTCCTGCATGACGTAGACGATACCCGGTTCGGAACTACCGTCGAAGGGATTGCCTATGATAGCGAAGTCATATCCTCCGTTGCTGCTAACATCGGGTTTGTTGTATACGCTGTGGTCGAATCCCACGATGATATATCCTCCCCATGCACCCAGAGACACATAATTGTTTTGTACATTCATGCGAGTCTCAGCGTAACGACAGGCTTCTTCTTCGGTCTGTCCGGAAATCTGTGCTATGAATTGTCCCGGAGCAGGGCGTAGGTGGTATACTTTCACTTTACTGTCCGAACTACCAGCTGACGGTGCGCGGTAGTATTTGGCTTCATCAGACGGCAGGCAGACTACGGTCTGGATAGCACTTTTTATTATGTCGCCATCTGTTCCGGTTACTTTTACCACATAGCTTCCGGCTGTTGGTGGAGTGAAGGTAAAAGTGGGGCCAGTTTCTCCCTGTTGCATTACTTCGTCTACTTCCCACACGTAGGTTGCATGGGTTGTTGTATCCGTAATGACGGGAGCTATACAGGCAGCACGACCTTTGGGGACGGTTAGTTGATTACTGCTGAAGGTTATATTCATCACTGGCTCAGGTGATACCAGTACGGAAGTCGACGCATTCCCGCTACCGTCTTCGTTGGTAACCGTAAGTTTGAAACTGAATTGTCCTTCTTCGGTGGGGGTAAACGTATAGGTAGCTTCGGTTCCGACCGTTTCTTTGGTTTTACCGCTTTCGTCAATGGACACCCATTCGTACTTTGCTCCTTCAGTGAAATTTACGGAAGATTCGAGGGTTACGCTCTTTCCCATATAGGTAGAGTAGGCGGGAATCAATGATACGGAAGGTATCATTTTTTCCACTACATCTACCCGCAGTTCTTCTTCGGCATAACCATTCTTGGCGTCCACGCGGAATTTGAAATAGACTTCTCCTTCCGCTTTAGGTGAATAGGTGTATGAGAGGTCTGTACATACTATTTTACCTTTCTCGTCTTTCCATGTATATACAGGATCGGTGGCATCGTTCACTAGGGGAGTGATTGTGATGCTTTTCATAATCTTTACTGTGTAGATTCCCGTACCGTTGTCGAAGGTAATTACCGGTGGTTGACCTGTTGTCCCGCCACCCAATTCTTCATCATCACCGTCGTTCCGGCAGGAGGCGAAAGACACGACAGTACATAGCATTAATAAGCTAGCGATTGTTTTTAAAAATCCATTTATCATAAGCATACTTTTAGTTAGTTTGCAAACAGGAATGATAATGGATTTTACGCTGGGCAGTCAGTATCCCGGTAAGTATAAATATAGAAGAAGCCTCTTCCGTCCGCACATGGTAAGCGCCTGTGGAAAAAGACAACGAACTACCTCCCGTATGCCGCAGGAGTAAAATCCAACCGAAAGGAGGTAGGTCTTCTGACTTATTCCCTTATTTGCAGCGCCTTCCCAGAGAAAATTTCCAGTGACAAATTGCTACAAACTGTACTGTCCTTCAAGGGCAGTACGGGAAAATACAGCAGCGGATACTGTTGCCGATTCACACGGCATTCCCTTTTAATCTTCGATAGCTTTTGTTATATCTTAATCGAATGAAATACAACTTATTATAGCAACGAAGAACCAACTTCTTGACCGCAAAGATAGTTATCTTTTTATATAATATGTCTATTTTAACTAATTAATTTTTATTACGTTGTCGGGGGTGGGAAAGGAGGAATTGGATATGGTGACACTATCTCTCTCTGATAGTGTCACCATACTTGCAGGATAGTGTCACTATGCCGATGGTATAGTGACACCATCTCCAAATGTTCTGTTTTTAAGATTTTCTATTGGGAAAATAGAAGCTAAATACTTGAAATAGGAGAAAAATGGATTACTTATATGCAAGAATATGCGGAAAGCGGAGGCCGTTATGCAGGAAAAATGGTTATATATGCAGCTTTTGCCGACCAAGTAGGTTGATTTTCTTTTAAAGGAAGGCGGGCTTGGTTTTAAAGGAAGGTCAGTTTGGTTTAAAACCAATCTTAGTTTGCTTATAAAGCAATGTTAATTCGGTTAAGAAGCAATCTTATTTCGTACGTTATTATGCTTTTTTGTGCTGTTTGCTCTTTTGATATGGATGCTTAGTTTATGATAAAATATCGTAGATATAGTTTCTTTTGTTTGCTGTTGCTTGCATATTCTTGTAATCTAGGCTAAAATGATTGAAAATTGATGGTTTTGATATTAAGCCGCTTTTGTGAAAATAGAAATTCCTCCTCTTTTTGATGAGTCATCCGGTTTTTATCCGAAAGATAGGAAGGAACAGAGGGCAAACTTTTCTCTTTTTCATCTGCTTGCTCATAATGTGCTAATTTGAAGAAGTCTTTAATCTTTTGTTCTTGATAAAAAAGACAGGGGAGAAGTGAGGCGTGAAATATAATTATAGTATCTTTGCACCCGCAAGGTTCGTATTTGGAATTGTCTAACCTTCCAAAACGATGAAAAGGGAATCCGGTGTAAATCCGGGACAGTACCTGCTGCTGTAAGTCCTCTCTTTCGGGAGATGAGTTTATCACATTCTTTGCCACTGGTGACATCACTGGGAAGGCGTGATAAACGGGGACGAGTCAGAAGACCTGCCTTGCCGCTGCAGATTTATACCCGCGGGTTTCGGGTAGAAATCAACTGGTATAGTTCATTCCTATATTCAATTGATTCCTCATTCAACCGGTCGGTACAAATGCTATGTTTGATGTTTGTCGCAAATTATAATTTGCTGGCAGATGTCTAATGAGTGATGCGACAAGTTAGTTAATAACCTTTTCTCACTTTTAATTATGAAACGAATTTTACTATCTGTTTTATTTATTGTCTTCTGTCTGACGGCTTTTATCGGTTGTATGAAATGGGATTATGGTGAGATGGAGGATTTCTCAGCTACGGGAGACGGTCTTTTCATTACCAATGAAGGGAACTTTCAGTATGGTAATGCTACCTTATCTTATTATGACCCGGAAACGAAAACGGTAGAAAATGAAGTATTCTATCGGGCTAATGCGATGAAGTTGGGAGATGTAGCACAGTCAATGACTATTCGTAATGATGTCGGTTGGGTGGTAGTAAACAACTCTCACGTCATTTTTGCCATTGATATTAATACATTTAAGGAAGTGGGACGCATTACGGGACTTACTTCTCCACGCTACATTCATTTTATTTCGGACGAAAAAGCCTATGTCACACAGATTTGGGATTATCGTATTTTCATTGTCAATCCCAAAACTTATCAGATAACCGGATATATCGAATGTCCGGATATGACGATGGAAACAGGATCGACAGAGCAGATGGTACAATATGGCAAATATGTGTATGTGAATTGCTGGTCTTATCAGAATCGTATATTAAAGATAGATACTACAACGGACAAGGTGGTAGATCAGCTTACTGTAGGTATACAACCTACTTCTCTCGTTATGGATAAGAACTTCAAGATGTGGACGATTACTGATGGAGGGTATAAAGGAAGTCCATACGGGTATGAGGAGCCATCGCTTTATTGCATTGATGCCGAAACATTCAAGATAGAGAAACAATTTAAGTTTCAGTTGGGAGATGCTCCTTCGGAAGTACAGCTTAATGGTGCGGGTGATGAACTTTACTGGATTAACAAAGATATTTGGCGTATGTCTGTTGATGCGGAGCGTGTCCCCGTACGTCCTTTCCTCAAGTATCGTGATACGAAGTATTATGGTCTGACGGTTAGTCCGAAGAATGGAGATGTCTATGTGGCTGATGCTATTGACTATCAGCAACAGGGGATGATTTATCGCTATACGAAAGATGGGGAACTTGTGGATGAGTTTTATGTAGGGATTATTCCCGGAGCATTTTGTTGGAAGTAATCGGTAGAGAAGAATATGAGGAGAAATATATTATTAGTGCAGTTTGTAGGAGTTCTTTTATTACTTCCATCTATAATGAGTGGACAACAACACAGCAGCGACAATAAGAATTGGGCGGAAAAGGGAGTTGTCATTCGTGAAGTGGAAATTTTAGGAAAGCGCCCGATGAAAGATATAGGCGTACAGCAGACCAGATTTGATTCACTTGTGCTTAAGGAGAATATAGCCTTGTCAATGGCGGATATACTCACTTTCAATTCTTCTATTTTTGTAAAAAGCTACGGACGTGCCACGCTTTCTACTGTATCATTTCGGGGAACGTCTGCTTCGCATACACAGGTAACATGGAACGGTATGCGTATCAACAATCCAATGTTGGGGATGACTGACTTTTCGATGATTCCATCTTATTTTATAGATGACGCTTCTTTGCTGCATGGCACTTCATCGGTGAATATGGCTGGTGGTGGTTTGGGAGGATTGGTGAAATTATCTACAGTGCCTGCTCATCAAGAAGGCTTCGGAATGCAATATGTTCAAGGTATCGGTTCATTTAGTACCTTCGATGAGTTTCTGCAATTGAAGTATGGAGATAAACATTGGCAGATCTCGACGCGGGCGGTCTATCAGTCGTCGCCCAATGATTATAAATATCGTAATCATGATAAGAAAGAGAATATTTATGATGATAAATATAATATAATCGAACAGTATTATCCCATAGAACGTAATCGTAGTGGTGCATACAAAGATCTGCACATTTTACAGGAGGTATATTACAATACGGGTAAAGGTGATCGCTTCGGACTGAATGCGTGGTATACTGATTCTAACCGTGAACTGGCATTACTGACGACCGATCAGGGTGATCTTATGGATTTCGAGAACCGACAACGGGAACATACACTGCGAAGTGTTTTATCATGGGATCATACGCGTGAAAACTGGAAAGTATCGGCAAGGGGAGGTTATGTGCATACATGGTTGGCGTACGACTATAAGCGGGATTTGGGAAATGGTATAATGGCTACAATGACCCGTTCACGTAGTAAAGTCAATACTTTCTACGGGCAGTTGGATGGAGAGTATTTTTTCTCAGATAAACTCCTTTTGACGGCGGGTGTGTCGGCTCATCAGCATTTGGTGAATAGTTTGGATAAAGATCTGAATAAAGATGATAATAAGAACGATAAGTATGGTCAGGGAAGGAAGAATGATTCTATTGTTTATTTTGATAAAGGACGTATTGAGTTGTCGGGTAATGTCTCATTGAAATGGCAGCCGGTCAATCGGTTGGGTATGTCATTGGTCCTGCGGGGAGAGATGTTCGGGACTAAATGGGCACCGGTTATTCCTGCCTTTTTTGTAGATTATGTTCTTTCTAAAAGAGGCAATATAATGGCAAAGGCTTCTATTACCCGTAATTATCGTTTTCCGACATTGAATGACCTTTATTTTTTGCCGGGTGGCAATCCGGCATTGAATAATGAAAGTGGATTTACTTACGAAACGGGGCTGTCCTTTTCTGTGGATAAGGATAATGTTTATACATTATCCGGTTCGGCTTCCTGGTTCGATCAACATATAAACGACTGGATTATTTGGCTACCTACGTCGAAGGGATTTTATTCCCCCGTTAATCTTAAAAAAGTACACGCCTATGGCGTGGAAGTACAGGCTGATTATGCAGTTGCAATTGATAAAGCATGGAAGCTTGGATTAAATGGAACATTTGCGTGGACTCCTTCTATTAATGAAGGTGAACCTACGAGCAAGGCTGACCAGTCAGTAGGGAAGCAGTTACCATACATACCCGAATATTCAGCTACGTTATCAGGCAGGCTGACATATCGCAGTTGGGGGCTTCTTTATAAATGGTGTTACTATAGCGAACGTTATACAATGACGAGTAATGCTGTATCCTATACGGGACACCTCCCACCCTATCTCATGAGCAACGTGACCCTTGAAAAAGGATTCTCACTCCGGCAGATTTATCCTTAAAAGGGACAGTCAATAATCTCTTTGACGAAGAGTATCTTTCGGTATTATCCCGTCCGATGCCGGGAATTAACTTCGAGTTCTTTATCGGTATAACTCCCAAGTGGGGCAAGAAGAAAAAATAGGTGGGTGATAGCCGGACTCCTGTGCCATGTAGATGTATTATTGGCAGAGTATATATGAAAAAAGGATGCTTTCCGATTGCTTCTTTTAAATATAACTTTTGTATAATGGTGCATCTTTTAGAAAAAAGTCGTATGTTTGCTATCAAACCATAAAACAAAATGTACTATGAGCGGTAATTATGTTATCAATATCGGTCGCCAGTTAGGTAGCGGCGGAAAAGAAATAGGAGAGAAGTTGGCTGCCCGTTTGGGAATCGACTTTTATGATAAGGAACTGATCAATCTGGCTTCCGAAGAGAGCGGCTTATGTAAGGAGTTCTTCGAAAAAGCTGATGAAAAAGCCTCGCAAGGCATTATCGGCGGACTGTTCGGTATGCGTTTTCCTTTCATCAGTGAAGGGGCAATGCCATGTACCAACTGTCTGAGCAATGATGCTTTATTTAAGGTGCAGAGTGATGTTATCCGTCGTCTGGCGGCAGAGAAATCCTGTGTGTTCGTCGGACGTTGTGCCGACTATATTTTACGGGAACATCCCCGTTGTGCAAATGTCTTTATCTCGGCTACTAAAGAAGATCGTATCGCACGGTTATGTCAGATGCATCGTATTGATGAGGAGGCGGCAGAAGAGATGATAGAAAAAGCGGATAAGAGACGTTCGGAGTATTATAATTACTACAGTTATAAGACATGGGGAGCAGCGGCTACTTATCATTTGTGTGTTGATTCCTCTTCTTTGGGAATTGAAGAGACGGTGCGGTTTGTGGAAGAGTTTGTGGCTAAAAAACTACAGATTGGAATGTAATTGAAGAAGAAAACAAAATCCCGATAATAATAAAGCCGGCTAAATTCTTTCTGAATTTGGTCGGCTTTATTTATTAATTAAATTAGTTCGCTTTACATCATCGCCAGTAATATCATCTGTCCCGTTAGGATACGAAGGAACATAGATAATGGATAAACAGTAGAATATCCTACTGCCGGTGCATCACTGGATGTCACCTGATTGGCATAAGCCAATGCGGGAGGGTCCGTATTACTACCGGCTATCAATCCCATCAGAGTGAAGTAGTTTACCTTATAATATAGTCTTGCAATTGCACCGATGATAAGCAACGGGATGACAGTGATCAGGAAACCACAGCCTACATACAGTAAGCCGTCGCCTTCTACAACTGTTTGCACAAAATTGGCACCCGCATCTATACCTACACTGGCAAGGAATAGCACAATACCGATTTCGCGCAGCATCAGGTTGGCACTCATTGTGGTGTAAGTCACCAAATGAAGTTTGTGTCCGAAACGTCCGATCAGGATAGCTACCACCAGCGGACCGCCGGCCAAACCTAATTTCAGAGGAGTCGGCATACCGGGGAATGCAATCGGGAGACTTCCTAAAAGAATACCTAAGAAGATACCTACGAAGATAGTAACGATATTCGGTGTGTCCAGACGTTTCAGT
>ERZ791579.1500-NODE-1500-length-12554-cov-2.517321_pt1 | contig 12554 bp, 14 predicted proteins | sample MGYA00509968_ERZ791579 | MGnify/ENA primary metagenome ERZ791579 (study PRJEB30046, sample SAMN00791924) | human gut metagenome | study: EMG produced TPA metagenomics assembly of the A metagenome-wide association study of gut microbiota in type 2... | reverse complement strand
GGTACGTTAACGCTTTTTCTTGATCCCAGTTCTCCTTCATTTTCTGCAATACAAAGTAAAAAGTCGTCGTGTTTTTCTATAACTTTGAATTCTATTTCTCCATCATCGATCAAAACTAAACTACCGACCGAAAGATCTTTGACGAAATTCGAATAAGAGATGCATATGTGCTCTTTAGTCGTCAGTTGATTAGGATTACCACTCATTTTTACATAGTCTCCAGTCGAAAAGTTGATGCGTCCGTCGTCGGCAATTGCTGTGGTCCGCATCTCCGGTCCTTTCGTATCCATAAGAATGGCGATCGTATTCGAGACGGCTCTTACATTCGTTATAATTTTATTGAATCCTTCAGCATCCAAATGGGCTGAATTCATACGGACAACGTTCATTCCGTTTTCGAAAAGATCCCGAACGAATTCAACGTCGCAACGTTTATCTGAAACTGTGGCAACAATCTTAGTTTGTTTTGACATAATTTGATCTATATAACTAATATAACAATCTGAGAGTATTTATTTATTATTGATTAATGCTTCGATAGCCAGTCTGTATGAATCCATGCCGAAACCTGCTATTGAGCCTTTGCATGCGGCCGCAATCATAGAGGTGTGGCGGTAAGCCTCTCGTGCATGTATGTTGGAAATGTGTACTTCTATCACAGGAACATTAATTGCACGTATGGCATCTGAGATGGCTATGGAAGTATGTGTATAGGCTCCGGCATTGAGAACAATGCCATCAGTATCTCCAAACCCGTATTGATGCAAAGTATTGATCAATTCACCTTCAATGTTGGACTGAAAATAAACCAATTGGTGTTCCGAGTATTTGTTCCGTAAAAATTCCAGATAACTTTCGAAAGAATTTTCTCCGTAAACGCTTTTTTCCCGTTTTCCAAGAAGGTTCAGGTTGGGTCCGTTAATGATAAGTATATTCATAAAGAATCTTTTTTATACCTTTGTCTTATCCGAAGATTTCGATGTTTTCAATCCTTCGGTAAGATGTTGCAAAAGTAAATAAAAAAATCGAATATTTGGTTCGTAAATAAGATGATACTTGCCGAGAGAGATTTAATGAAAAAATATCTGAGTTATTTAAAGCTTGAAAGAGGGCTTTCTCAAAATACGGTCGAGGGTTATCGAAATGATGTGTATAAATTATTATTGTATATAGGTACTGAGAATTTGACCCGGGAAATACTTCAGAAAGTCGATATTCAACAATTTATATGCGGGTTACAGGATATAGGAATACATCCCAGATCACAAGCCCGCATATTGTCCGGATTAAAATCGTTTTATAAATTTTTGTGTTTAGAGGATTATATCAGCGTTAATCCTGTCGAGTCGATAGAAGGTCCTAAAATCGGACTTCATCTTCCGGAGGTGTTAAGTGTTGAGGAAGTAAATCGCATGGTTGACTCTTTCGATATGTCATTGCCTGAAAGTCAGCGTAACAAGGCAATTATAGAGGTTTTGTATGGTTGCGGTTTGCGAGTGTCGGAATTGATAAATTTAAAAATGTCCCGGATTTATGAAAAGGAAGAGTTTATAATTGTTGAAGGAAAAGGCGATAAACAGAGACTTGTTCCTATTTCGAGGATCGCATTGCATGAAATTGAAAAATATAAGAAAGATCGGATGTTATTAAATGTAAAGAAAGGTGATGAGGATATTCTTTTTTTGAACCGTCGGGGGGGCCGTTTATCCAGAGTCATGATTTTTTATGTTATTCGCAATCAATGTGAGATTTGCGGCATTCATAAAAAAATCAGTCCTCATACCCTACGGCATTCTTTTGCTACCCATCTTCTTGAGGGAGGAGCTAATCTACGTGCCATTCAACAGATGTTGGGACATGAGAGTATTACTACAACAGAGATTTATGTTCATCTGGATAAGGAATTTATAAAAAGTGAAATTTTAAATCATCATCCGAGAAATATGAAGTTTCGGACATAAGTCTCGTTTGAGAATCTGTTTGAATCTTTTTCTGCTCTGTTTTTATTTCTCTACAGATGCGTTGTAGTCTTTTCCCGAAGTTGCAAAGTATCTTCAGATTTTTTTTAGATCTGTATGGGTATTGAACGATTTCTGAAATATTGTGTTAAAAAGACAGTTTTTTTTACGCAAAAAATACAAAAACAAGAAAAAGGCGAGATTGAGGGCGGATTATCTGACTTTTATACTAAAAAAAAATATTATTTTCAGTATTCGATTGTCAGAAATTTAACTATATTTGTCTCGATAATTTGATGTCTTATATGATGTCGGAAACAGTTTGTTCCTATTTTTTTGCATAATAGGATGTTAAATTAAAAATTAGTGTTACTTTTGTGAATATTAAGAAGAAGTATAACCCAATTAAACAATTAGTTATGAATAAAAAACTCTATTTACCCTTATTATTGGCTGTTTTAGTGGCCTTTGTAGGATGTAAAAAAATGGGTGGATTATCGGCAGATTACTTTACCGTAACTCCCTCTCCACTTGAAGTTGTAGGCGGAAAGGTTGCCGCAACGATTACAGGAAAATTCCCTGAAAAGTATTTCAAAAAGAAAGTTACGGTTACCGTTACTCCTTATTTGGTTTATGAAGGAGGCGAGACTGCAGCTGCTTCATATACTTATCAAGGAGAAAAAGTGAAAGGAAATAATCAGACTATTTCTTATAAATTAGGTGGAAATATCACAATGAAGGCTTCATTTGATTATATTCCTCAAATGAGAAAATCTGATTTATATCTTGCTTTTAAAGTACAAAAAGGTTCTAAATCTTATGATTTGCCTCGTGTAAAAGTTGCAGAAGGAGTGTTGGCTACAGCCGAAATCAGCAATGCAGCTACTGTAAAACCTGCACTTGCAGCAGATAAATTCCAACGCATTATCAACGAAAGCCGTAAAGCAGATATTTTGTTCTTGATTCAACAAGCTAATATCCGTGCAAATCAGTTATCTACTGATCAGATGAAAGAATTCCACAACGAAGTGGCTAATGCTGCCAGCGCTGCAAATAAAGAACTTAAAGGAATTAATATTTCTTCTTATGCATCTCCCGATGGTGGTGTTGAATTGAATACCAAATTGGCTGAAAACCGTGAAAAGAATACGGTGAAATATATGAACGAACAGTTGAAAAAAGGCAATATCGAAACTGATATGACTGCTGAGTTTACAGCTCAAGACTGGGAAGGTTTCAAAGAATTGGTTGAAAAATCGAATATTCAGGACAAAGACCTTATCCTTCGTGTTCTTTCTATGTATTCAGATCCCGAACAACGTGAAAAAGAGATAAAGAATATGTCAAGTACATTCAAAGTATTGGCTGATGAAATTCTTCCTCAATTGCGTTATTCAAGAATCACGGCAAGTATCGATATTATCGGTAAATCAGATGCTGAAATCAGTAAACTCGCTGCTTCTGATCCTAAGTCTTTGACGTTGGATGAATTATTATATGCCGGTACGTTGACCGATTCTAAAGATGACAAAATCGCTATCTATAAAAAAGCTGCAGAAATTTATCCGAACGATTACCGTGCTTATAACAATGTAGGTATGGCTTATTATCAGAAACAAAATGTAGCTGAAGCAGAAAACTGGTTCAAGAAAGCTGCTAAGATCGATCCGAAAGCTCCGGAAGTTCAAATGAACCTAGGTTTGATCAGCTTGGCTAAGAATGATTATAATAAAGCAGCTCAAGAATTCGGTAATGCTGCAGGTATCGATGAATTGAAAGAAGCTACCGGTGTTCTTTATTTGAAGAAAGGTGAATATCAGAAAGCTGTTAAAGCATTCGGCGATACAAAGAGCAACAATGCTGCTATTGCACAGATCTTGACTAAAGATTATAACAAAGCTAAGAATACATTGTCTTCTATCAACAACGGAAAAGACGCTACGACTCTTTATCTGTTGGCTGTTGTAGGTGCTCGTACAAACAACGAAAAGATGGTTAAGGAAAATCTGCAAAAAGCTATCAGTTTGGATAATCAGATGAAGGCTTTTGCTGCTGCAGATATTGAATTTGCAAAATATGATATTTCTTCTTTGACGAAATAAAAAGAGTGTTTTCTTATTAAACAAGAAGAGTACCCGAATTCGGGTACTCTTTTTTATTTGAAGTCGTATTACTTTTTGCTCAAGATGTTAATGGATAAAAGTTATTCAAGAGTTTAAAGATTTCAAACAATTCGGGATTTACTGTAGGCAGATGGCGAATGTTCGGCAGAAAATATGGTATAAACGGCCTCTTGTTTTTCAGACAAAATTTATGTTATCTTTTTTCTGAAATGATTAACAGACATTTTGTTTATTTTTGTCTATTGAATAACTAAAAAAATAAGAGTTAACTACTACATATAGTGTATAGTATATTTTAACTCTTAATTTAACTTCCTATTTTTCTGATTTTAGGAAGTTCTTTTTTTTATTTTATACCATTTATAAAAATGAAAGCTTATAACAATTCTTTTTTTTCAGCTGTTGCTGCTGTTTCCTCTGCATCCAGTTCTTCATTTACTAATTTGCGTTTCTCTTCTATTGTTAAGTCTGTATCTGGTTTAATTAATATTTGTTCTTTTTTTGTAGTGTCTAGCATTGATTTCATAATTTCCATTGTTTCAATGATTATATCTTTTTGTTTTTTACTTAAACATAAAAATGCTTTCATGAAGTTTGTTTGAGCTTTGGTTAAATCATATTCTTTTGCAATTTGTAATATTACTGGATTGTTTTCATCATTTGCATAAATTTCTCCTTTTCCATATAGTATCCATTCTTTGTTTATTTTAAAAGTAGTGCATATAGCAGAAATGTATATGGGTTTTATGTTTCTTTTGTTTATTTCCCATGTTCCAACTGTAGAGGTAGCAACGTTTATTTTTTTTGCAAAGCTTGCTTGTGTTAAATGTAATTGTTTTCTAAGTTTTTTTACTCGTTTGTTTATTTCTGTATTTATGTTTTCGCTCATGTTCATAAAAACAGACCTCCTTAATCGACATTACTATATTATTTTATATTATTTTATCATTTATCACATAGTGATTAAAAGTTGACTTTTTAATTTTTCTATATTATTATAAGTTTAATCACAGAATGATAAAAATACATAAAATTTATCTCAAAATAACAATGGGCGGTGTTATATATGTGTGATGATAGTTTTAAATTTAAATTAAATAAAACCGACGAAAAAGCTATGAAATTATTTTCTGAATTAAACAAAAAACAACAAAAACAAATTTACTGGGTAATGGTGGGTTTGATAATGTCTAATGAAAATTCAATAAGCATTTTGGAGAGTATAGAATTTTAATAGATGTGAGTTTAAACTCACATCTATTTTTTTAGTTTAGAGAGGAAGATTATTATGTATAATCGTCAACCATATGATTTAGATACTCGATTAAAAATAGTTTTATTATATCGTACTAAAAAATATACTATTAAAGATATTTGCGGTATTTATGGTATATCTATGGCGTCTTTGATGCGTTGGAATAGAAATTATAATGGGACTGAAAGCTCTTTGATGGATAAAACTCGTATTTCTAAATTTAGAACATATAGCTTGAATACTCGATTAGAAGTAGTTTTATTATATCGCACAGGAAAATATACTTTAAAAGAGTTGTCTATAAGATATGGTTGTTGTGTAGGTTCTATTAGTAGGTGGAATAAGAAATATGATGGAACTAAAAATTCTTTGTTAGATTAAATTAAAAGCAGGTGAATAATATGTCAAGTTTACTGATGAAAGAAATACCATTAATGGTTCAGCCTAGTTTGGCGAAAGAATTAGGCTTAAATGAAGCGTTGTTTTTGCAACAACTTAATTATTGGATAGAGAGAAGTACAAAGAAAATAGATGGTAAATATTGGATTTATAATACTATAGAGGCTTGGCATAAACAATTTCCTTTTTGGTCTATTTCAACTATAAAACGAATAATATTGAATTTAGAAAAGAAAAAACTAATAATTACAGGCAATTTTAACAAAATTAGTATGGATAGGACAAAATGGTATACGATAAATTATTCATTGCTTCAGGAAATAGAAGATAAAATAAACATAGAAAAAGAAAAAGAAAATTTAGAAAATTTAACCGAAAAAGAAATATCTAATGAAGAAAATGAGATTACCATTAGTTCAAAATGGAATAATGGGAAGTGTCAAAATGAAATTGCCATTGGTTCAAAATGGAACAATGGAATGTGTCAGAATGAACCGAGCAATACCATATACAACAACATAGATTACAAACATAAAAAAACAACAACAACAAATGATGATGTTGTTGAAGATAATAATATTAAAAAAAGATTAGTATTATTATCAACAAGATGTGGTATACAAGCTAAGAATATGCGTGTGTTCTTTAATAAATATCGTTTAGAAGATATAGAAAAACAATTAGAAAATCTTTGTAATGTTATGAAGGATAATAAAGTAAAAAATCCTGCTGGATGGTTACGTTCTGCTTTAGATAATAATTTTGTGTTCGTTAATAATACTAAAAATGATGAAGTTAATGTCGATAAAGAAAGTGTAGATGAACAGATAAAAAAACAAAAAGATATGCAACGAAAGGCATTAACAAGTTTTATATAAGGTGATGAAAGTATATGTTTAAACAAATTCCTGAAAGTGTAGAAGCTGAAAAGGCTGTATTAGGAGCTATTTTAATAGCACCAGATTGTATAAATAAAATAATTAATGTATTAGAGCCAAAAGATTTTTATAGAACAGCACATCGTTTGATTTTTACTACATTGATTGCTTTAGAAAATGAGCATGTAAAAATAGATTATTTAACATTGGTCGATCGATTAGATAAAACAAAGAAATTAGAAAAAGTAGGTGGTATAGCGTTTATAACATCACTAACAAATATTGTTCCTTCTGTTAGTAATGTTATGGAATATGTAAAAATAGTTAAGGAAAGATCTATTCGTAGAAATATTATTTTTGCAGCAGAAAGTATATCTGCCTTAGCCTATGAGGCTAATTATGATTTACCAGAAACGATTGACAAGGTTGAATCAATGCTTTTGTCTGTTACATCTATAAAAGATGAAAAAAGCTCTAATATTGGCAATGTGGCAATGGAAGCATTAGCGTCTATTGAAGCAATATATGAAAATAAAGGTGAATTTATAGGTTTATCTACTGGTTTTGAGGATTTGGATAATGTTCTTTTAGGACTTAAGAAAACGGATTTTATTATTTTAGCAGCTAGACCTAGTATGGGAAAAACAGCATTTGCTCTTAATATTGCATCTTTCTTAGTATTAAAGAAGAATATTCCAGTTGCTTTTTTTTCTTTGGAAATGTCATCTATTCAGTTAATGTATAGGCTTTATGCTAGTTGTGCACTTATTACAACAGAACAACTTAGTAGAGGTAATTTATCGGAAAAAGAATTAGCTGAAATAGTAGATTGTTCGGAAAAGATAGCTTCATCATCGTTTGTAATAGTTGATGAAGTTAATTTAAATATATTAGAAATTCGTTCAAAGGTTCGCAAGCTTAAGAAAGAAAAGAACATTGAACTTTTAATAATTGATTATATACAGTTGATACAGGGTACAAAGAAAGATAGTCGTTATCAAGAAATATCTGAAATATCAAGAGCTTTAAAGTTACTAGCTAAAGAATTAGATATTACTATTATTGCTATTTCTCAACTTTCACGTAATGTAGAGAATAGGCAAGTAAAAAAACCTATTCTTAGCGATTTGAAAGAATCAGGCTCATTAGAACAAGATGCTGATATTGTTATGTTTTTGTATCGCGAAGATTATTATAATCCTGGAACTGAAAGAAAAAATATAACTGATGTTATTATTGCTAAAAATAGGAATGGTAAAGTAGATACAGTACCAATATTTTTTCATAAAGATTTATTGCGTTTTGATACCTTAATAAAGTGATAGTTTAGTTTGAGGTGATATATATGGAAATTGCTTTTACAGAAGAAGAGTTTTCTAATTATGAAATTGTTAGAGGTATTGTTTTATCTAGTAATTATGTAGATTATGATTATTATGCAGTATATATATCTAAGATGGATAAAGTAGAATTATATTTTAAAAATCCGTTTGATGATAAATATTATAACGTAAAAGATATTAAAACAGTTTTAGGTGAAAAGCTTAATCCGTATCATGATATTTATATAGATTTAGTGCGTGATGAGTTTAATGATTATAAAACATTTATAGAAAGGGTTGAATGCGATGAAAAATGAGTTAAAGAAAAAGATTGAAGAATGTTCAGATTACAAAAAATATGGTGGAATGAGTGTTGGTGAAGATGTAGATGTTCTTACTCCTGAAGAAATTGAAGAGTTAAAGAATGAAACTGAAGAAGAAAATGCAAAGAGGTGAAAAAAATGGCACTTCCAAAAAAAATTCAAGACCAAAGAAAAGATTTAGTTGATAAAGTAGTAAAAGATATAGAAGAAGGAAAACCTTTTTTCTGGGATAAAGGGCATTATGGAAAACAGCCTAGAAATCTTTTGAAGGCAATCAAAGGTGAAGATAAATATTATAAAGGTATAAATGCTATGCAACTTGCAGTGGCAGCTAGGGTTAATGGATTTAAAGACAGTAGATGGGCTACGTTTAAGCAAGCAGAAATGGCAGGAGGACGTGTAAAAAAAGGTGCAAAAGGTACACATATAGAATATTGGCAATATACACAAGATGTAATGGAATTAAATCCAAAAACAGGTAAAAAAGAACCTGTTTTTGAAGTAAATCCAGATACGGGAGAAAGAAAGAAAAAACAAGTTGTATTAGAGCATCCAATCGTTAAATCTTATGTTGTCTTTAATGGCGACCAGATTGAAGGCATTGAAAAAGAACAGTTACCTGTTATTAAACAAGAAGATAAAAATAGAAACATGGAAAACATGATTAAAAACAGTGAAGCTAAAATCTTTTTTGATGAACTAAGTCAAAACTATTATTCACCTAGTAAAGATGAGATACATGTTATTCCTAGAGAAAAGTTTAAAACTTTAGATAATTTTTATGCAACAGTAGCTCATGAGATAGCACATTCTACAGGTGCTGAAGGACGTCTTAATCGTGAAACTTTAAAAAATAATGGCTTTGGAAATGAAATTTATGCAAAGGAAGAACTTCGAGCAGAACTTACATCAATGTTTCTTCAACAACGTTATAATGTTAATTTTGATGAAAAGCATTATGAAAATCATGCAGCCTATCTTCAAAGTTGGGCACAAGTAATAAAAAATGACCCTAATGAGATTTATAGAGCAGCTGCTGATGCTGAGAAAGCAATGAGTTATATAGAAACACGTATGATAAATAAAAATCTCACTAAAGATAAAGAGAAATCTGTTCAAAAAGAAATAACACTTGAAAATAAAGCTCCTAAAAGAATTATTAAACAGAAAATTACAATGAAAATTGATACTCAAAAATCTAAATCAAAAGAACGAACACTTACACGATAAAAAAGAAAAGGGCCGTGATTATTCACTGCCCTTTTTATCTGCCTTTTTCTAGATTGTTATTATTTCTGTTAGGAAATGTCATAACAATTTTTTGTTTATGTGGTTTTGATTTTTGTATTTGTATAGCGACTTTTTTTTCTTGTTCTAACTGTTGTATAAGTTTCTGTTCAATTTTTTTTACATCTGGAAATATTAAATTCATATCTTTAGTTTTTACTAAGTTTAATATACGATTAGCTTTTATATATAATTCTTTTTGTAGATGTTTACTAATTGTTACTGGTTGATTAGATATCTTATATTGGTCTTGTATGTATTTTGAAGTAGCTGGACACATATTCTGAATTAAAAATACTCTCTTTTTATAAGATACATCACCAAAAACAATATTGTCGCATTTACCATATTTAGAAATTTTTTCATCATAAATTTTTTGATATTTATTAACTTTTGATGAAATAGGTATCATCCAATAAATATCATTTTTTTTATCTTTTAATACATAATAATAAGGTCTTCCGTGATAAGCTTCTTTATTTTCTAATAAGCCTTTACTTGGAAAATCTTTGAAGTATTCGTTTTTTAGAAAATAAAATGTACAATCTTTCATAATATACCTTTAGATAAATTAAAAGCTCTATCTAAAAAGATAGAGCTATATTTGTATCCTGACCATTTAATACCCCGTCTATCAGGAAAACGGAAATATATCGTGTCCTGACCATTTATACCCCGTCTATCAGGAAAACGGAAATATTTGTTTCTTTATTGTTATAATATAACACTTATAAAGAAAAGTAAAGTGTTTTTTATAAACTCCATTCGTTATACATTTTCTTTTCAGCAAGTTTTGTTTTATCTGTAGTTTGTTCGTTTTCTTGCCATTTGGCTTGAGTTTGTTTTATATCATTATTTACTATATGGTCAGCTATTTTAGAGATTTTATCGGTTATAGATGTTTGTCGTTGTCTATAAGCTTCTTGTATAATTGGGTGTTCATTTAATTTCCTTTGTGATGTGTTAGAAATTTGTTCTTTGCGTGCGTATAAAAAAGCAAATTCATTGCTTTTTTGAATAGAAATTTTAGTGTCATTTGTTTTTAAATAATATACTGGTACTTTTCCTTGAGTAATATCATCACCTATTTTTACTGCTTTATTGTTATTTTTATCAATTATAAAGTAGGTATTATTGTTATTTGTAATAGATGGTAAATCTTTTAATGGAGTTATTCCATTTAGTTTGTTTTTATGTTCTAATTTTGAGGAAATTTTATCGCTAAAGATTATAGTGTTTTTATCTTCTTTAGATAGTTTGTCTAAAGCTGTTTTATATTTTTGTACTTGAAGCATATCGTATTTGTAACGTGCATATAAAATTTTATTTTTAGATATAGCATCTTCGTTTTCTTTTTTTAGCTGATTTAAAATAGAAGTGTATTTTTCATGGTTAGTGGTTAATTCAATTTTATAGGCACTTATACGTTTACCTATTTTTGTGCGACTTGAACTAAGCTCTTGGCTTTTTTTGCTTAAAGAGCTTAGTTCTTTTATTTTATCTGCTTTTCCATATAAAGTAGGCAAAATACTATTTATTTGTTTCAATTCTTTGGAGAGTTTATCGTATTGTTTTATATCTTTACTGTAATTATCATTAAACATCTTGTCTTTAGCTAATAATTCAAGGTGTTGTTCATTTAAAATATTTTTTTGGGCAGCTTTAAAAACAGCTAAGTTTTCAGCTGCTTTTTCTTCAAATTCATTTATTTTTGTGTCTAAATGTTTACATATATCACCAGTGGTTATTATCATAGCTTCTTGCTTAATTTCTTCGGCTTCAGCTATGGCTTTTTGGGCTTGTTGTTCTTTTTTAAGACGTAAACGTTCTTGTTGTATTTGTTTAGCTACTTGTCTTATTACTACATCATTAGCGAATAGTTGTATTTTTTGCTCTTGAATAGATAAATTTTCTTCTTTTTCTTGTTCTATAAATCCATCTGCTGCTTCATCAGCTTTTGTATCTGTTTCATCAATTTTTTCTATGATACGTTCTAAAATTGCAGGATTTTTATAAGCATTTCCTAGATGTGCTGCAGGTGTGCGATTTAGAAGTTCGGCTTCTTCCATTTTTCCCTGATTTAAAAGCTCTTGTCTTTGAGCTTTTAAGCTCTTTTCACTTATTGATATATCAAGACCTTTTTCTTGAAATTTGTCATTTATTATATTAGCAAAAAGTTCTCTTAAATCGTGTGTTGCTTGTTTAGATGTAAATTGAGTAGATGAACGATAACCTTTTGTAGGCTCACCAAACTTATTTTGAGCATAGTTTTTGAAATACATATCAGGTTCAAGAGGTCTATTTTTTTCAATTATTTTTTCGTTAAACATTAAGTGGCAATGTATATTTCTATGTTCCTTTGAAAAAGCGGCTGTTTTATCGTGGATAGCATAAGAATACACATGATTATCTTTTATGCCAGTTTCCTTTAAAAATTTTTCGATACATTGAATATTTTCTTCAAGTGTTAATTCTTCTTGAAGTGCAAATTTAAATTCTCTGTAGGCTCTACCATTAGGTTTATTTCTATGTTTTTCAGCGTTTTCCCAGAAATCACGTGGATTATCAGCCCATTTAGGTAAGTTGCCAAAAGAAGTTATTTTTAAATCTTCTTGTCTGTTTTTCATGTTAGTATAATCGCCTTCACGGGAGATATAGTCAAAGTGGGTAGCTGTATTAAGTTTTGTGCCATCTTTTCTTTTGCCATGTGGTGTATTTTCAAAATAATAGTGTGCCATGACTATATCTCCTTTCCTCGAATATTAAAAATCTGAAAGATTTTTTTGCAGCGAAGCTGTCCGCGAAGCGGTTCCGGTCCAGCTGGAAGGTGGCGCATACAAAACTCAAGTATTGAGTTTTGTGTAAATGCGCATTATCTTGTTTTGGTCTTTTTTGGGCTACTCGGTATCTCCTTTTATTATAAAATATTGTAAAATTTTAGTAAATATGATTAGTAGTAAATATTGTAAAAATGATAATAAAAAAACATAAAAATACAAATCTATCACG
>ERZ791579.1496-NODE-1496-length-12573-cov-2.185014_pt1 | contig 12573 bp, 5 predicted proteins | sample MGYA00509968_ERZ791579 | MGnify/ENA primary metagenome ERZ791579 (study PRJEB30046, sample SAMN00791924) | human gut metagenome | study: EMG produced TPA metagenomics assembly of the A metagenome-wide association study of gut microbiota in type 2... | reverse complement strand
TCGTGGCGGGCATACAGCTTTCCGCCAACGATATGCTTCGGCCGGGCGACTGGATCACGGTTCCTGGTTCAAACGCGAACGGTATCGTACAGGAAATTACGCTGAACACAGTCAAGATTCAGAATTTCGATAATACCATTTCCACCATCCCGCCTTATACGTTGGTAAGCGCTTCGTTCCAGAACTGGCGGGGCATGGTCGAATCGGGAGGCCGCCGTGTGATGAAGTCCATTTTTCTCGACCTCAATACCATCAAGTTCTGTACTCCGGACATGCTCAACACATTCCGCAAGGAAATCCCTTTGCTTGCCGACTACAAGCCGGACGAAGGCATGACACCTACCAATTCGCAGATGTTCCGTGTCTATGTGGAGAAATACCTGACAAGCCTTCCGGTCGTCAACACCGATCTCGATTTAATCATCAGCCAGTTGCAATCGACTGAATATGGCGTACCTATCCAGATCTATTTCTTCTCCCGCAATAAAATATGGAAGGAATACGAACGTATCCAGTCGGACATCTTCGACCATTTCTTCGCAATGGTTCCCAAGTTCGAGTTAAAGGTTTACCAATATTCGGAGTAAGGATAATGAAAAAACAGACTTTATTGCCAAATTTGTGAAAATACCCATTGGTCCAAACCGAAACACATGGGCTTGAAAATTGATTTTCCCACAGGGGTAATATTTTTATTTGGTAATCGGCTGTATCTCAAAAAATGACCTTTTTATCGCTTTTTATGGGGAATATTGTATTTTTATTAGTTAGTTTTGTATACAAATTCAAGGTTATCACAAGTATACTTAACTAATCATTTAAAGATATGCACGCAATACAAGAATGGATTAACAATCATTTGATAGAATGGGGGATTATCAGCAGTTCGGCAAATGAACTGGACAATACGATCGTCCTGCTGCTGATCATTGCCGTAACGGTCGGCATCGACTATGCTTGCCGCTATATTTTTCTGAATATGTTCAAACGGCTTGCGAAGAGAACCCGCAACCAAGTGGACGACTTGATCGTTGAGCGCAAGATTATCAACAAGCTGATGCACATGATCCCTGCCATCCTGGTGTATGTGCTGTTGCCACTGGCTTTCCCGGTTGATGAGACGCCCAAGATATTGGGAATCCTGCAAATGATATGCAAGATCTACATCATTGCCGTTTCACTTCGTTTCATCAGTGCCTCCCTGAACGTCGTGCATGAAATATATAACCGGAAGGAATCACTCAAGAACAAGCCGCTGAAAGGTTTCATCCAACTATTGCAGGTAGCCGTTTTTTTTATTGGTTTTATACTGATCATCAGCATTCTGATCGGCAAATCACCAACGACGCTGTTCGCCGGACTGGGCGCTTCCGCCGCTATCCTGATGCTGGTGTTTAAGGATACGCTCTTAGGATTCGTAGCCGGCATACAGCTTTCCGCCAACGATATGCTGCGTCCGGGCGACTGGATCACGATGGAGAAATATGGGGCGAACGGGACGGTTATCGAAGTCACGCTGAACGCAGTCAAAGTCAAGAACTTCGACAATACGATCACGACGATTCCCCCTTATGCCTTAGTGAGCGATGCTTTCCAGAACTGGCGTGGGATGTCAGAATCTCCCGGACGGCGGATCAAGCGCTCCATCAATATCGATATGAACAGCGTGAGTTTCTGTACGCCTGAGATGTTAGCCAAATTCCGCAAAATCTCCTTGCTGACAGACTATATCGACGAGAAAGAAAAAGAACTGAACGCCTATAACGAGGCGCACCGGATCGATGATTCCATCCGCGTAAACGGCCGTCGGCAAACGAATATTGGTGGCATTCACCTTGGTCGTTTGTCCAAAGTAAAGCCTACCTGGTCAATTATCTGAAAAGCCTCCCGGAGGTCAGTAAGGAACTGACTTGCATGGTCCGCCAGTTGCAACCGACAGAAACCGGTATTCCGATCGAACTTTATTTCTTCTCCTCCGTGAAAGACTGGGTTCCTTACGAAGGCATTCAATCCGACGTATTCGACCATGTGCTGGCCGTAATCCCGGAATTCGGACTCAGCGTCTTCCAGAATGTCTCTGGCAGTGATTTGAGGGGCCTGAAAATAGTGAGATAACAAAAAAGTGTTGCTTGCCATAGGGTAATGCTTTTTTTGTTCGTCTATAGGACATCAGTAAAAAATAATAGTCACACATGAAAAACACAATTCTTACTTTTTGCTGTATCCTGTTACAGCAATCGCTCTTTGCCGAAAACAAGGATTGGCTGATCGACGGAAGCCCGTATAAGACGGAGGTCAATCTTTCATCGGATAAGAAACAAATTGAATTGACAAACGGTCTTCTTCGTCGTTCCTTTTCACTAACACCCAACGGTGCGACAATCGCACTGGATAATCTGATGACGGGACAAAACGAATTGCGTGCCGTGCGACCGGAAGCCGTGCTTGTCATCAATGGAAAAGAGTATCCAGTCGGAGGTTTGGAAGGGCAGCCTGTCCATAATTTCCTGACAAAAGATTTCCTGTCCGGCATGCAGCTGTGCGATTCGGCATTTGTCTTGGCTGGTTATACGGTTAGCGAAACAAAAGAACGCTTTCCTTGGAAACCGAACGAGGCCTGGATTAGCAATCGATATCCGTGGCCTGCGCCCGGCAAACGCATCACCTTCACTTATAGGGCTCCCCGAAAAATTGTAGACGAATGCAAAGGGTTAACCATCCGTATCGTTTATGAACTATATGATGGAGCTCCGATCCTGTCTAAATGGATCGAGATCGAAAACAACGGACAAAAGGCTGTTACACTGGATTCATTCAAATCAGAAGTTCTTGCGTTGGTTGAGACTGCCCCGAAAGTCCACTATGGTGAGCCCCATGAGGTGCGCATGATGGCACAAAAAACGGGATACTATACGGAAGATTATCGCAAAAGACCAGTACAGACAGATGCTCCGCGTGACTATATCGACCGTTTCACCCAATTGTTCGTCGTTACGGATTATGCGATGGGTGGAGATATGGAAGCGATGAAAGACAATCCCGCCGTCCGTTGGGTATTCGATCATCCGGAATACGAGTTTACCGGTATCCGCTATTACGGCCAATATAAGCCGGCACGGTTGGAAGTAACACCTCTGTTAGGACCGGCTGAAGAGATTGCACCGGGAGAAAGTTTCACCTCCTGCCGTGCCTTCGAAATGCTCCGCGATGCAACAGACCAGGAAAGACGAGGACTTGCCGAGTGTCGATTCTGGCGCATGATGGCTCCCTGGACACAGGAGAATCCGATCTTTATGCACGTAAGGGAATCAAGTGACCAGGCTGTCAAACAGGCAATCGACCAATGTGCGGCTGTCGGCTTCGAAATGGTAATCATGACCTTCGGTAGCGGTTTCCAGATCGAAAACGATTCGGTATCTTATCTCCAACGCATGAAAGCTTTGAATAGCTATGCTGCTGACAAAGGCATTGCCATCGGGGGCTATTCGTTGTTAGCAAGCCGTGGTGCCAAACCGAAAGATGCGGCGATTAGCCATCATACGGGCTATCCGGCAAAGACACGCGAAGAAGGCAGTCGTTTCGGGCTTTCTCCTTGTATCGCTTCAGATTGGGGTAGTGATTATTTCAAGCGTCTGAAGAACTTCTTCCATACGACCGGTATGAATGTTTTCGAGAACGACGGTTCCTATCCCGGCGATCCCTGTTCCTCTACTGTCCACAGTGGGCACAAAGGATATCTGGATTCGCAGTGGAAACAGTGGAATAGGATCAGCTCGTTCTATCAGTGGTGCCGGGCAAAAGGTATCTATCTGAATGTCCCGGATTGGTATTTTCTGATGGGTTCCAACAAAACTCCGATGGGGTATGTTGAAACCAACTGGTCCCTGCCAAGGTCCTACCAAGAAATTATCGAACGGCAGAATATCTACGATGGTACCTGGCAGAAAACACCCAGCATGGGCTTTATGTTCGTTCCCCTCACCCAATATCACGGTGGTGGAGCGGCTGCCACTATTGAACCGTTGAACGAACACTTGTCTCATTATGAGACAAGGCTGCGTAACCTGTTCGGTGCCGGTGTGCAAGCTTGCTATCGTGGTCCCCGCCTCTATGACACGGAACAAACTCGGAAACTGGTGACCCAATGGGTTGCTTTCTACAAGCAGTACCGCCAAATATTGGATTCGGACATTATCCATTTGAGACGTCCGGACGGACAGGATTGGGATGGCATCATGCATGTCAACCCGCAATCGAAGCGGAAAGCCTTCATTTCCGTTTATAATCCGTTGGATATCGCGATAGAGAGAGAAATCGAAGTTCCTTTATATTATACAGGACTGACAAATAAGGCAATCGTAAAAGAACAGGACAAAAATGGGAAGGAGTACTCGCTCGCCCGCAATTATTCCATCTTGTTGAAGATACGGATTCCGGCAAAAGGCTATAATTGGTACATCATCGAATAACATAATTCAACAAACAGAATGAAACTTAAATTACTACTGCTTACTTTCATCCTAGTGTGTACAGGATGTAAAAATGACCCGCGGATACAAGCGGCCTACGACTTGATCGAACGTGTGACTCCCGGATACGGGGAACAATTCAAACTGGAATTAATGGAACCAATCGACGGAATGGATGCATACGAGATCACGTCCGACAACGGCAAAGTCGTACTGCGTGGAAATAACACGATCTCACTGGCGACGGCGTTCAACCAATATTTGAAATACACTTGTAATGCACATGTTTCCTGGTTCGGCAATCAACTGGACCTGCCGAAGCAATTGCCCATGCCCGCCCCCGTTAAAAACACGATCAACGGCAAATACCGTGTCTATATGAATTATTGTACGGTCAGTTACTCGGCTGCCTGGTGGGATTGGGAACGTTGGCAGCGAGAACTTGACTTTATGGCAATGAACTCGATTAATATGCCTTTGTCTGTTGTCGGGCTGGAAGCTGTTTGGTACAATACCCTACTCAAACATAAGTTTACAGATGAAGAGGCTCGCCAGTTTCTGGCCGGTCCAGGACATTTCGCATGGCAATGGATGCAGAACTTGCAAAGCTATGGAGGGCCACTCCCCAAATCTTGGATTGACAAGCATATCGTTTTGGGAAAACAGATTATCGACCGGGAGTTGGAATTGGGGATGCAACCCATTCAACAAGGATTCTCCGGCTATGTTCCACGTGAACTGAAAGAAAAATACCCGGATGCCAAGATACAGTTGCAGCCTTCCTGGTGCGGTTTTACCGGGGCTGCACAGTTGGACCCGACTGATTCTTTATTCACAGTGATCGGACGTGACTTCCTGGAAGAAGAAAAGAAACTCTACGGAGCGCACGGTGTTTATGCGGCCGATCCGTTTCACGAAAGTCAGCCGCCTGTCGATACACCGGAATATCTGCGTGCCGTTGGTAACGCTATCCATAAACTTTTCAACGATTTTGATCCGAATTCGATTTGGGCCATGCAAGCATGGAGTCTTCGCGAACCGATCGTGAAAGCTGTTCCGAAAGAGAATCTGCTGATCCTGGACTTGAACGGGGCCAAAAGCCAGCAGGAAAATGCTTGCTGGGGGTATCCGCTTGTTGCCGGAAATCTGCATAACTTCGGGGGACGTATCAACCTGCACGGAGATTTGCGTCTGCTTGCTTCCAACCAATATGTAAATGCGGTGAAAAAGAATCCGAATGTTTGTGGTTCCGGTCTCTTTATGGAGTCTATCGAGCAAAATCCGGTATATTATGATCTGGCTTTTGAAATGCCTCTCCATAAAGATGAAGTCAATATCGAAGAATGGCTCTGCCGTTACGCAGACCGTCGCTACGGAAAACCGTCCGAAAACGCGCATCAGGCTTGGTTGCATCTGTTAGAAGGGCCCTATCGCCCCGGAACAAACGGGACAGAACGCAGTTCCATCATCGCCGCCCGTCCAGCTGTGAACGTAAAAAAATCCGGCCCGAACGCCGGTCTGGGGATTCCCTACTCTCCTCTGTCGGTAGTCCAGGCCGAAGGCTTGTTACTAAAAGATGCCGCCCGATTGGAAGACTCCGATCCTTATCGTTTTGATATTGTCGATATCCAGCGCCAGCTGATGTCTAACCTCGGACAGGTTATCCATAAACAGGCGGCAAAGGCGTTCCGTAAAAAAGACAAGGAAGCATTCGCCCTGCATAGCAACCGTTTTCTCGAAATGTTGCGCGATGCCGATGAACTGTTGCGTACGCGTCCGGAATTCAACTTTGACAAATGGTTGACGCAGGCTCGTAGCTGGGGGGATAATAGCGAAGAAAAAGATCTATTTGAAAAAGACGCAACCGCGCTTGTAACAGTGTGGGGGGCCGATGGCGATCCGCTTATCTTCGACTACTCATGGCGGGAATGGACAGGTTTGATAGACGGATATTATCTGAAACGTTGGGAAAAGTTCTACGCTATGCTTCAGGATCATCTCGATGCTGGGACAAATTACAGCGAAAAAGATTTACCGCAAACGCACGGCCGTGAGTCTTTCCGTGCCAATGATTTCTACAGCACTTTAGGAGACTGGGAACTTCAATTTGTTTCCACTCCGGATAAAGTCCGTACCCCTATCACACAAGGAGACGAGGTGGAAACCGCTACCCGCCTGTATAAAAAGTATGCTCGTCTTGCTACCGAGTATTATAAGGATGAAATCGAGGCAGATGAGATTCATGAAGGTAACATCTTTGAGAATTTGGGTGAATAACTCCTCAAAAAGATTATATTATGACAATAAGACAATTCCTTCTTGCTTGTTTCTGCTGTGTGACTCCCTGTCTGACGGCACAGACAAGCAAGATAAAACTATCGGAGATGAACCTCTCCTCCATCTATCAGTCCTACGGAACTCCACTACCCGGCAAAGCAGTCACAGGTGAACCTTTACGGGTAGCTGGTACGTTTTTTACGGATGGTATCGGTGTACAGGCAAACAGCAAAATAAAGATTTCACTTCAGGGAAAATCATCCCTTTTCACATGCAAGATCGGTATCAATGATCAGTCGGTTAATTACAAGGACAGCCATCTTGTCAAGATTCCCTTGACCGACGGGACGATGCTCTTTTACGACCAGACAAACGGCCGCAAACAATATGTCGGTACGGGAAAAGGAAACGGGGAAGTGGAAAAGGGAAGTGTAGTCTTCAAAATCACCGGAGACGGGAAAGAACTGTATAACAGCGGGATCATGCGTGGAGGCGAGACAGCCAGAGCAATCTCTCTTCCCGTCGAAGGAATCAAGATCCTGGAACTGGAAGCAGAAAGTGCAAATGATGGACTTAGCGGTGATCATGCTGATTGGTTGGAGGCCGTCATTACTTATTTCGAAATTCGACCGTCTCTGGTCGCTCCCGAATACCAAGGAGAGATTGCCTCCATGTCTAAAGAAGTGGAACGATCCCTGCAACAGAAAATCGGACAACTCGAAACAGTCTGCCTGCCCTTGCCGTCACCTAGTTACGATTGGCTGATCTGTAACCAGGAAGCCAAAGCAAAGGTTTATCAGGCAAACCAAGGAAAAGATATCGTATTGAGCAATGGACTAGTCAGTCGCGTATTCCGTATTTTTCCAAACCTGGCGACAGTCGATATCCAAAATCTGATGACCGGAGAGAATATGCTGCGTGCCGTGAGCAATGAAGGGATTTTGACGCTTGATGGCAAAAACTATTCGCTGGGTGGCTTGGACGGTCAACCCGAATTTGGTTACACCCAGTACAAATGGCTCGACCGGATGGAGCCTTTTGCCAATTCGTTCCGTGTCATCGATTTTCGGATTTCAGAAATCACCCCGCGTATTAACTGGAAAAGTAGACGATGGGCATTGGAAAAAAAACGGAACCCATCCGGCAAACAGCTGACCTTTCTATTAGAAGGGCCGGACGAACTGAAAGGCGTAAAAGTCAAACTACATTACGCCCTTTATGACGGTCTGCCTTGTATTTCCAAATGGTTTGAGATTGAAAACCGGACAGGTGCGGATATCAATCTCGATTCTTTCGTCTTAGAACAGTTAGCTATGGCCGAGCCAGAGTCTCCGGTGGAAGCCAAGAGTCCGGAAATGTTCCGCAAACCCAATATCCATGTCGAAAGCGATTGGGGTTTTCTGGGTTTCATCGAAAAGATTGCCGACAAGACCGAGCACTGGAATCCCGATCCGCGCTACACTTCGCAGTGTAATTATCCACTGCTGACTCCTTGCCTGTTAGAGGTCAAACTGCCAATGGGACCGGACGAGCGAATCTGCAATGGCGGTTCTTTTTCCAGTTTCCATACTTGGCTGATGCCTTTCGATAGCGAAGACAGAGACCGAAAAGGGCTATTTGTCAAACGGATGTACCGGACGATTGCTCCCTGGACAACCGAAAACCCGATCTTCATGCATTGTACATCCAGTGATCCTAAGATCGTAAAGCAGGCAATAGATCAATGTGCTGATACCGGCTACGAAATGCTGATCATTAGCTTTGGCTCTGGCCTTAACATGGAAGACGAATCACCGGCCAACTATGCCAAGTTTAAGGAATTGCGCGACTATGCCGACTCCCGCGGTATCGAGTTGGGGGGATATTCGCTGCTATCGAGTCGTTGGATCAGCGATGATGTGGATGTGATAAATCCCGAAACAGGTAAGAGAGGCGGAATGATTTTCGGTAGTTCTCCCTGTCTTTGCAGTGATTGGGGCTATGACTATTTCCGAAAGATCAAACAGTTTTTCGAAAAGACAGGTATGACCGTGTTTGAAAACGACGGTTCCTATCCGGGGAATGTTTGTGCTTCAACCGTTCACGCTCACCACGAAGGGCTGAAAGATTCCCAATGGAAACAACGTAAACAAATTGAGAACCTATACCAATGGATGTGTGAAAATGGTATCTATATGAATATCCCGGATTATGGCTATCTGCTGAACGGAGGCAATAAAGTCGGAATCGGTTATCGTGAAGTCAACTGGTCTTTACCGCGTGAACGGCAGTTGGTTCTGGGCAGACAAGTCATGTATGACGGTCTTTGGGAACGGCTTCCGAGTATGTGTTGGACTTTTGTGCCTCTCACCCAGTATCATGGTGGCGGAGCAGCCGCTACATTGGAACCGCTCAGCGAACATCTTGCCGACTATCGGGCACACATGATGCAAAACTATGGAACCGGTGTACAGGCTTGTTACCGGGGACATCGGCTTTATGATACCGAGGAGACAAAACAAACGGTAAAAGAAATCATCGACTGGTATAAACGATATCGTTATATTCTAAACAGCGAAGTGATCCACTTACGCCGTCCTGACGGTAAAGATTGGGACGGAATCATGCATGTCGCTCCCGGTAAAAAAGAGAAAGGTTTTGTCATGGTCTATAACCCTACCGACGAGCCGATGGAGCGTACCGTCAAACTACCTCTCTACTATACAGGATTGACCACGGAGGCGGTTGTAAAAGAGCAAGGCAAAGAAGGGATTCTCCATACTTTGTCGCGCGATTATACGATTCTATTGAGAATAAGGATTCCGGCAAAAGGTTATAATTGGTATATAATAGAATAAAAAACAAACAAATATGAAGAAAACATTCCTAACAGTCGTTGTATTGCTCCTTGCCTGGAGTAATGTTGACTTGAAAGCTCAGGAGACAATCACGAATGCTTTCGACGACTTGAAGCGTACCGGAACTGTTAATGAACAGGACTCCGAAATGCGACAGGCTACCTCGGATACGGCTCTACAAAAATTGCTGACACAGAAACCGGCAGCAGGCTATTTTTGTTTTGCTGAAGATCGGATGCATGATATCCGTCTTGATCAAATCATTCCGGCCCGTTGGACGGAACGCGTTTTCGACACTTGGCTACAATTGAAAGGAGACTGTCAACCTGGTGAATTCTATACGTGGCAAATCGGTGTTTTCACACCTTTCAAGGAGTTGAAAGGTGTCTCCGTTTCATTCTCCGACTTGGTAAATGCCGATGGAAATAAAATAAAATCCACCTCATTCCAATGTTTCAACCAGGAAGGCACCGATACCGACGGACAAACATTCCGGAAAACCGTCTGTATTCCTAAAGGATATGTACAGGCTCTCTGGATCGGGATGGACATCCCTGCATCAGCCAAAGGGATATATAAAGGAAAAGCTTTTGTGAAGGAAGGAAGCTCCCAACCTGTCGAAATAGCAATTGAGCTAAACGTGTCCGGCTCACCGATTGCCAATCATGGCGATAACGAAGGTTGGCGGAAAACCCGTTTGCGCTGGCTCAACTCCACACTGGGAAATGCCGATGAACCGACTGCACCTTATACACCTGTAACTATCCGGAAGAAAACTCTTTCCTGGTTGGGCGGCGAAATTGAACTTTCTTCGAGCGGGCTACCTTGCAGGATAACCACTTGTTATGATGCCAATAACAGACTCAGTGATTCTATCTCAAATGCCGTACTGGCAAAGGAAATGGCATTTATTATCGAAACTTTCAATGGACAGGAAGCCTTGAAGCCAGGAAGTCTCCGTATCACCAACCGTAATAACGCTTCCATTAGTTGGGAAACGATACTAAAGAGCCAAAACTTCAATGTAGTATGTCAGGGAACTTTCGGGTTCGACGGTATTAGTAATATCCGTCTTCAAGTCAAACCGAAACAAGATATCGAAATCAAAGATATACGTTTGGAAGTCCCTTACACGACTTATGCATCCAAATATATGATGGGATTGGGGCACAAAGGCGGATTTCGTCCAGACACGCTGATATCATGGAAATGGGACACCGATAAACAACAGGACAAAATCTGGATGGGAAATGTCAACGCCGGCCTTAACCTTCATTTCATGGATGAGAATTTTGTGCGTCCGTTAGTCAATATCTATTACGCACTTGGTAAACTGAACCTGCCTGTTTCCTGGGGAAACAACAACAAAGGTGGTATCCGCATCCAGCCGGAAGAAGATGGTGAAACACGAATGATCGTTTACAGTGGCGAACGCTGTTCACGCAAAAACGAAATCCTGCACTACAATTTCGATATGCAAATCACCCCTGTTAAACCGATTGACTTGAAATTGCAGGCAACAGAACGTTTCTACCACTCGAACAGCGACGTAAGTGCTGGTTATATTCCGGCAGCTTTGAAAGCCGGAGCAAACTTGATCAATGTCCATCATAAGAAAGATATTTATCCTTTTATCAACTATCCGTATTATGACGAATCAGTCGCCGATCTGAAACGTTTCATCTCTGAAGCTCATAGTAAGAATCTCGGTGTCCGTTTATATTACACGACACGGGAACTGACCGTGAAAATCCCCGAACTATGGGCTTTGCGTAGTTTGGGCGGAGAAGTGATCCATGACGGTCCCGGAAAGGATACGCGTACATTAATTCATCGTAACGGACCGAACGAGTGGTTGAACAAGAACCTTGCCACGCATTTTATCCCTGCTTGGTATAACGCTTTCGAAGAGGGAAAATATGCAGGTGATATGGACATCTCTGTTATAACGACTCCCGATTCCCGTTGGAACAACTATTATCTGGCCGGACTGGATTGGATGGTGAAAAACTTGGGAGTCGACGGCATTTATATTGACGATAGCGCTCTTGACCGTAAAACGCTGCAACGTGCTCGACGCATCCTCGATGCAGACGGCAAGCGACGCCTGATCGACATTCACTCTTGGAACCACATGAACCAGTGGGCTGGTTATGCCAACTCCCTGCATCTTTATACAGAGCTTCTCCCTTACATCGATCGCACTTGGATTGGCGAAGGTTTCAAAGCTGACAACTCGGTAGACTTCTGGTTGGTGGAAATGTCTGGTATTCCGTTTGGCTTGTTAAGCGAGACACTGGACGCACGCAATCCTTTTCGGGGTATGGTATTTGGAATGCTTCCCCGTTTACCCTGGAGCGGTAATCCTGTTCCACTCTGGCAATTGTGGGATTCGTTCGGAATGGATAAAGCAACCATGCATGGCTATTGGGATGAAAACAACCCTGTTAAAACGGACAATGCAAATCTCCTTGCAACCGTTTATACGAATGAAAATAAAGCTCTTCTCGTGATAGCCAATTGGACGGATCTACCACAAAAGGCAAAAATATCCATCGATGAGAAAGCATTAGGTTTCCACCCAGCTACGATTTCATTGCCGGAAATAAGGGACATACAATGGGGTAGCCGGCTGAACAACTTGGAACAATGCGAAATTATGGGGAGAAGTGGTATGATCATCCTGCTTGAAAAATGAATATTCCCTGTTATAAGGTAAGGTATGGAAACAGGACATTCAGCTTACGTTTCAAGTATAAATATTGCAACCATGACAAAATACGCAACAAATCACTCGATTATTTTATGCAAAAACGGCTGTAAAATCGGTAAAACCGGGTGGTTTTCATTGCTCGGCAAGGCACTTTAGTTGCCGGACATCCCCATGTTGCCCCCTCTTACACCCGGATGTACCGACTCTCTACACCCGGATGTTAAGGATGGCAACATGGGGGTGTTTACGGAATTATCTGCTTGTTTCTGCTAAAAAA
>ERZ791579.1478-NODE-1478-length-12698-cov-2.810567_pt1 | contig 12698 bp, 10 predicted proteins | sample MGYA00509968_ERZ791579 | MGnify/ENA primary metagenome ERZ791579 (study PRJEB30046, sample SAMN00791924) | human gut metagenome | study: EMG produced TPA metagenomics assembly of the A metagenome-wide association study of gut microbiota in type 2... | reverse complement strand
GTTTTGAACTAAAAGAATATGTTCGCGGCTGGCTGGAAGTAAAAGGCTGGGCTTACAAAGATTTCGGAACCAACTCTGCCGCAAGCGTAGATTATCCGGACTATGCCCATCCGCTGGCCCTAGCAGTAGAATCGGGTGAATGTTATCCCGGTATTGCGATCTGCGGCAGCGGAAACGGAATCAACATGACTCTGAACAAGCATCAGGGAATACGTGCTGCTCTTTGCTGGAATGCAGAGATCGCACATCTGGCCCGTCAACATAATGACGCTAATATTCTCGTGATGCCGGGACGCTTCATCAGCACTGAGGAGGCGGACATGATATTGACAGAGTTCTTCTCAACACAGTTTGAGGGGGGACGCCATCAAAATCGTATTGATAAGATTCCGGTAAAATAATGCCTGAAAATCTATAAAAATAAGGTGGAATATTTAATAAATATCCCACCTTATTTTTAAAACATGAGGCTCAAGGAATATATAACCATAGTCTTTGTCTTCATTTTCCTTCTATATCTTTCTCAAGTTAAAGCCATCTACTATAACACATCTGTTGAAGAAGATTGCTATATACACTTATGACTAAGTTTACCATTGAACAATGTAATAAGACAATCCTATTTCCAAAGAGGGAACAATTAAATGAAATTTTTCACGAGGGCGTATAGACAATTCACCTATACTGGTATTTTTGTGAAGTCCTTTAATTTTAGCATACAAACAATTCACACCCAACCTAATTCCCAAGCGGGAGTCAAAAGCATATTCATAAGCAATCCCCATATTGCCTCCCACTGTCGAACATGTTGTATTATAATTCTCCAACTGCGATATTGTTCCCTTACTTCTATAATTAACATATCCAATACCAGCACTCACATACATAATCCCATCCAAAAATCCAGCCTGCCGTTTAATAAAAGAAATCTGCGGAGCTACATAATAGAACGATTTTTTTTCATTGATTCCCGATGATAGCACTCCATCATGTTTCTTTGTACCATTACTATAGTCATAATAAAACAATCCACATCCTATATTACTGTAAGGGGTATAAGTCATCAATTGTATTGAAGAAACAAAAGGAACATCATTTTTATTATTTCCTATATACCAAGAGCTGCTTCCATTTTTTTGTATACCAGTAAAACCAATCCCTAACCCGACATCCAAGATATATACTCGTTTATATGACTCGTTATTAGTTGAAACATTCAGTGAATCTTTCTGAGCATACAAAGAGTTGATACTGAACATCAAAGATATTAATCCCACTAGCAGGCATTTGTTTTGTTTCATAATAAGTGTGTTTAATAAAAAGAGAAAAAACGAAAGCTCCCTTAATCAATCATCATTTTGTTTCAACCCACAAAAATTTGCTATTTTCAGCAATAGCTATCATAGTTTTTAATCGAGAAACAGCTGATACATCTAAAGATGAAGCATCAATTTGGGCATATACTTGTTTAGTATAATCACGAACAGTTGATTTATCATCCATATTCACTAAACCATTAATATAACTCTCTACAAGCTGAAATTCAGATACTCGCTGAGGAAATTCTTGCTTCATTAAATTCATCAGTTGATCAACAGAAGTACTTTTCTTAACCAGATCCATTATTTCCAGCAATCTTGTCTGAAGCAACAGGGGCATTTCTTCTGTATATCCATAACTTTTCAATTTTTTGTTAGTAGAATTATATAAATAATAATTAGAAAAAGTACCATTAGCTATTACGGGATCTTCCCTCATCATATTATATATTGTCTTATTATGATCATTTCCAATTATTTCATAAGGTCTTAACGGAGCATCGTATACCTTCCAATTTGAACTCAAATGCCACCAATTTCTAGGAAGATCATCATCTGAAGCCGCACAAATAAGTGAGAATACAACAGCCGTAATCAAGCCACCTCTAGGTGTTAAACCTTTATTTACTCCCCAACCATAACCCCAAGCATCTCCTACAAGAAAACGCTTTATTCGATTCCAAAAGGGACCACGAGTCTGTATTTTATTAGCATTCAAGGTTTCTATAAAGTCTATTAACTCTTGAATTTCAACATCTTGTGTTTTTCTTGATTTTGTTGTGTATTTATAACAACATCATTTGAGTTTGAACAAGAATAAAAACAATTCATTACAAGTAGTAATGAGACACAAAATACAATTTGCTTAATCGTCTTCATAATTTCAATTTTTAAAGTAGGTACTATTAAAGAATTACATTGCATCATTTTTCTATTTGCCATTATACCAAAAGAGAACTATATGATACTAATTTAACACCAAATATATTCGTTATTTTTGTAACGTCCAACTTATTATCGCATAAAGTGTAATAATTTCATCCTCTCCAGTACATTATCCGCCGAGATATTTTATATAATATGCCATTAAGATCAATGAAATGTTCAGTCTAAAATCCTTCACTTACGTTGATTCTAGTGCGTAAAATATCATAGATACAATTATGACACATAGTTTTTTATAATAATCATCTATTTTTTATGCAAACTTCAAGATTACAAAAGAACAATAATATCGTCTTACTATATGACGAAGTTAAAAAACAGAAGTTATGGGTAAACTGAATATGAAAGACTGGATCGGTCAGACGATCCTAAATAAAAAGGTCATTTCCATTCCTATCATGACACATCCGGGCATCGAGCTTATCGGAAAGACGGTTCATGATGCAGTAACGAACGGACAGGTGCATTATGAAGCAATCAAAGCGCTCTGCGACAAATATCCTGCTGCTGCCGCAACGGTTATCATGGATTTAACGGTAGAGGCGGAAGCATTCGGAGCCGAAATTATATTTCCGGAGAATGAAGTACCAAGCGTATCCGGTCGTTTGCTTGCAGACGAAGCTGCCATTGATGCCTTGGAAATACCAGCACTGAATAAAGGAAGGATCGCGCAATATCTCAAAGCGAATATGCTGACTGCAAAGAATATCACAGACCGTCCGGTGCTGGCTGGTTGTATCGGTCCTTATTCATTAGCGGGACGCTTATATGATATGTCTGAGATCATGATGCTGATTTATATCAACCCCGAGGCAGCCAACACTTTGCTGCGCAAATGTACCGATTTCATTATTCGGTACTGTATGGCCCTGAAAGCGACCGGAGTGAATGGAGTGGTAATGGCGGAACCTGCTGCCGGATTATTATCCAATGAAGATTGCCTGCAGTATTCTTCTGTATTCGTAAAAGAAATAGTTGAGAAGGTTCAGGATGATCATTTCACCGTTGTACTTCATAATTGCGGGAATACAGGAAATTGCACCCAGGCTATGGTATATACGGGTGCGGCAGCCTATCATTTCGGAAATAAAATCAACATGGAAGAAGCATTGAAAGAAGAATTTGATGAAAGAAGTTCCTGCCGATGCTCTTGCGATGGGTAATCTTGATCCGGTCAGTCTTTTCAAGATGTCGAGTCCGGAGGAAATGAAAAAAGCGACTCTACAGTTATTGGAAGCCACTGCCGCATATCCGAACTTCGTTCTGTCGAGCGGTTGCGATATACCGCCATATACGCCATTAGCTAATATAAATGCTTTTTATACAGCATTGGAAGAGTTCAATGAAACTCGAAATTAGGCTGTCATTCAGATAATGTCAATTAATAATGATTGAGCAAGAACTCACTTATCAAGACTTACGAATCCCATCGTCCGAAATTTATGAAGCAATGGGATACAAAGATTCTATACCGGATCAGATGGTAATAGATGAGACTAATACGTTGCTAAAACGGGTTATTCCCCTGCTTCGCCCTCGGTTCGCATTCTTCTTTATGGAAGGTACACTTGATATCGAAAAAGAGACTCTTAGCGTACAAAGCATCCATCCACCCACTGTCAATCCTATACAAGACACCATTCCCACACGGAGCCCTGAGCAAAACACTTTTTCTACACAAAGTAAAAGTACCGTTTTCTCTGTTGGTAAAACCATCGCCCGTCAATTAAGAGGATCGGAAGCGTTTGTCTTTTTTGCAGCTACTGCCGGAACTGAGTTTGAGGTATTCCAGCATACGTTGCAACAAGAAGAAGATATGGTCAAAATATACATAGCAGACTCGTTAGGGAGTATTATTGCAGAAAAGACGGCTGATTGCATGGAAGTCGCTTTGGCTGAATATATACGGGAGAAGAACTGGAAACATACCAACCGATACAGCCCAGGATACTGTGGATGGCACGTTTCGGAACAACAAAAACTGTTCCCATTGTTCCCCATAGCTGCTCCCTGTGGCATCCGGTTGACAGATTCCAGCCTCATGGTACCCATCAAATCAGTTAGTGGCGTCATCGGAACGGGCACTAATGTCCGCAAGCTTGAATACACTTGTGGACTGTGCACTTACGAAAACTGTTATCGCAAAAGAAAACACAGATAAATTTGTGATCGGGGGCTTACTAAAAGTCGGTAGTACCACCATTCTCCTCCTTCGGGAAGGAGTGGTCGAAGACCGAGGTGGTAGGTGAAGAAATAAATTAATGATAATAAACAAGTTATATAATTACCTACCACCTCCCCCTACGGGTACTCCTCCTTCCCGAAGGAGGAGACTTAAGATACTATCGACTTTTTAGTCAGCTTTATATCTTCTTTAATGGCCATTAAAGAAGATATAAAGCCCTATCATAGTTACGATAAGCAACCCCCATAAGATAAGTACAATGCGGGCAGGCTTTTCTTCGATCTTCTCCATATTCAATATTGCCGTCTGAGGAGTCTTATCCAATAGACCGACAACTACCATCCCTATCCCGATAATAACGAACAGATAGAAGGATAATAACATAAAATGAGGCCATGCAGAATATTGATCCGCAGGAAATACCCATAGATACAATACACCTACTCCTATACTGAATACCGTCCCCACTGTCAGGGCAGCGTTAGCAGCCAACGTAGTCGTACGCTTCCAGAAAACGCCAAAAAGGAAAACTGCCGCCATAGGAGGTGCAATGAATCCCAATACAGACTGGAAAACATTGAATAAATTCAGTCCGTGAATGCTGTCAATGGCAATCGTTATGATTACCGATATCAGAGCACCGGCTACCGTCACCACTTGTCCGACCCGGATGATCTCCTTCTGCTTCGCCTGCGGGCGAATCTTCTTCACATAAATATCCATTGTAAACACGGTACTCAAAGCATTCAATGCCGATCCGATAGTACTGACAAGCGCGGCAGTCAACACAGCCAACACCAGCCCCACCATCCCGACAGGAAACAAATGGGTTACCATCGTCATATACGCCTCATCGGGATTCTCCAACTGCGGAAACAAGGCCAGACAGATGATACCCGGAAGAATATAAAGAGGAACATCCAGTATTTTGAGCCATCCGGTAAAGTTCGTTCCCAACTGTCCTTCTTTCAGACTTTTGGCTGCCAACACAGGCTGTACCATCGACTGATCCGTACACCAGAACCATACTCCCATCACAGGATATCCCAAAATAATCGGCAACCAAGGGAAAGCGGTATCATCATTCGGTCTGAACAGATTCCAGAAGTCTGCCGGAACGGCATCTGTCAGAGCCGATATACCACCAACTTTATAGATTCCTACAATAGCCAACGCAGCCGAAACAAGAATCAACAGGATCATCTGATAAACATTCGTGTAGGCAACCGCTTTCAATCCTCCGAGCATCGTAAAGAATGCGGATATGATCAGCAATATCAAAGCGGACTGCCACATCGGTATATCGAATACCTGACGAATCAGAACGCCACCCGCAAACAATGTCAATGCTAGCCAGGAAATCAAGATTGTAACAATCGTATACCATGCCAAGATATTACGGGTAGACTGTCCGAACCGCTTTCCCATAAACTCCGGCAAGGTGGAAACACGAGAACCCAAGTAACGGGGAGCGAAAACAAAAGCAAGCAGGCATATAAAAACGAAGGCATACCAGGCATAATTGCCCGAAACGATGCCGGTAGTAAATCCGGCGCTGGCAGAAGCTATCAACATAGACGGCCCCACATTAGTCCCCCACATGGAGAATCCGATGTGGTGCCATCTCAAAGAATGTTCCGCCAAAAAGAGACTGCTCCCCTTCTTTCGTTTGGAACTTGCCCATATACCAATGGCGATAAGAATCAGAAAATAGGCAATCAGAATGCCCCAATCCAGTGTGTCTAAGAATTTCGCGTGCATAATTCAAGTATTAACAATTAAAATATTCTTAATCTCTTTTCCCCATCAGCACTTTGGCGACCGCCACGGCAGTATTAGCATTATCACTATACCCGTCAGCACCGATTTCATCGGCAAATCCCTGACTCACGGGTGCTCCTCCGATCATCACTTTCACCTGATCGCGGATCCCCGCCTCTTCCAATGCCCGGATCACATCCTGCATATAAGTCATAGTGGTAGTCAGCAAGGCACTCATACATAAAATGTCCGCTTTGTTTTCCTTCACCGCTTCAACAAACTTGTCGCAAGTAACATCAATACCGATATTAATCACTTCGAAGCCACAACCTTCCAGCATGGAAGCCACGAGGTTCTTTCCAATGTCATGCAAATCTCCTTTTACAGTACCGATCACAATTTTCCCGATAGTAGCAGATGCATTCCCCGCCAGTAAAGGTTTCAAAAGTTCCAAAGCTCCTTTCATTGCACGCCCCGCCATGAGGAGCTGGGGGACAAAGGCCTTGCCGTCCTGAAAGCGCTGGCCGACTTCGCCCATAGCCGTAATCATATAGCCGTTGATAATATCCTGCGGAAGCACTCCGGCAGCAATGGCATCCTTTGTAACTTCAACAGCCGGTTCCAGTTTTCCGGCTACAATGGCATCATACAAAGGTTTCATCCGATCCTCTTCCTGAGACTTTTCTTCTCTGATCCGAATACTTTCCTGTGCATTATCCTGTTCTCCAACGGGTTGATTCGTGTGAACATCTGCAGACACAGACGAAGAAGAGCCGGTATATTCCTCAATGATTCTCATTGCCTGCTCCACTTCCCTCTCATTGTGGAAATCCATTTCCAGATGCACTCCGTCTGCCCCGATATGGTCCAACAAAGGTTTCAGTTCCTCCAGAGTCACCCAGCAAGCCATTACGCTCTTGCCTCCTGCCAATATCTTCTTATATAAATCGTACCACTTCGGAGAACCTCCCTGCGGCTCGCCGACACCGGGCGTCCATTGGATGGCATTCAGTTCTTCAATCTCCAGCAAGGCGGGAAGATGATGCATCGCTCCCACTCCATCAAGATGATAGAGCGTATAATCGATTTTCTGACATTGCTCACGAATAAACGGCTGCACAAAACGACGATAATCATCCTGACTGATCATGGTAGAAATATCGCTCTGCAACTTACTCATCTTGCCCGGAGCCCATGAAGAGAAATAGCAGAATGCCATTTCATCCCCTTCACGGATAATGTCGTAGAGTTCATCAAAGACTTTAAAATAGATGTCATTGATCTGCTGCATCTGTTGCTCCAGCACTTCGGGTTGCATCACCGTATCCAGCAATACCATATCCGTACCTTTCAAAGCTGCCAATACATCCAGTCCTTCCATCAGGTCGGGCATACCAACAAAGTAGTTTCCGTTGGCTTTAGCCTTACAGGCTTTCAGAAGTTCTTTATGCAAGAGCCAGTTCGGATGTTCGGGATTGAATACGATCTCATCATTAAAGTTCGGATCGGGATGTATCCAGATCGTATCTTCGCCTCCTTCAAATACTCCGCCCAGAATAGCAGCCAGCGAGCCGGGACCCAACTGAGTATTTGCAACAGGCAGCATATCCGCCATCAGACTACTGTGAGCGACATACCAATCCAGATATTCCGCCCGCCATTGAGGGTCGAACCACTTCTGCGACAAATCCCTTGCCGGAGCAGGTGGAGCAATGTCGGCGTGCGGTTTCACGCCTTCCTGAAAGTGTTCCCACATAGAAAGAATAATTCCTTTATGATTCCACCAATTTATATAACGCTGTTTCGTTTCTTCTAAGTTTGTTTTCCAAGTTTTCATCGCTATTCTTTATTTAGTCCAAAATCCTTTGTAATTATGATCTATGCGCAAGGCAATACTTTTGCTTAAATCCATCTCGTCCGTACAATTCACTTCCTCCGGATAAATCGGGATAACGGCATTCTCACGCACATAAACAGGCATCTCTTCCAAGGGCACATACACCTCTTTCAGCCAGCGTCCGCCTTGCAACCGTTCGCCGGTAAAGAAATTCACCCACTGTCCTTCGGGGAGATAAATGTCGCGACGGTTTTCGCTATTCATCACCGGAGCTACCAGGAAATCATTGCCGAAGTAATATTCGTCATCGATATGCCAGCAGAGTTTATCTTCCGGATGATGCAGGATGAGTGCCTGTAACAATGGCCAGCCACTTTCTACTGCCAGTTTACTTTGCTCTATGATGTAGGGAATCAACGAGTAACGCAGTTTCCACCACTTCTTCACCAGCGGGGCGATAGCCGGATAATGCCAGGGTTCCCGCTTATTGGTTCCATGATAACGGATATGTGAGGTGAACACTCCAAACTGGGTCCAGCGCATATAGACGTCATCCGCTACGATTGAGTTCATAAAATTGGGCAAGGTATGGAATCCGGGGACATCATGGCTCCAGAAGGCAAAGCCCGATAAACCGAAGTGCAGGCCTCCTTTGAGTGAACCGGCCATGCCATCCCATGAACTGCAGGAGTCACCTCCCCAGTGCAACGGATAACGCTGGCAACCCGCCCAAGCGGCACGTGCCCAGACAATGCCGTCCCCTGTTACCTCCTTTGTTATTTCGTAAGCTGCTTTCTGATAGAGCAAGGCATACAGGTTATTCAACAGTTCCGGTTTCATGCCCTTGTAGACAGCATCCATGTGGATATTTTCTCCGAAATCGGTTTTAATACAGGTGACTCCCATATCCAGAAGTTGCTTTAATAGCCCCTTGTACCATTCGGTTGCCTTCGGATAAGTAAAGTCGATAGTACCCGCATAATCCAGAGCCGAGAAGTTGGAACCGTCCGTGTCCTGCTGCTTCGTCAGAGGAGCTATATACTCATTCGCCTTTGCCTCTTCGATCTGTTCCGCATCTTCAGCAACATAAGGTAACTGCCATAAGGACACACGATAACCGTTCTTCTTCAATCTCTGAATGAATCCTTTCGGGTCGGGAAAACGTTCCTCGTTAAACTTCCATTCACACAGCCAGTCGGTTCTGAACCATCCGGTATCCAGATGGATGACATCGCAGGGATAATGTTCGGCACGCATACGGTCGCAGATCTCATTTACTTCGTCGGCACTGAAATAAGTCATCCGGCTCATCCACACTCCGAAGCTCCAGAGAGGAGGCATCGACGGATATCCGGTCAGGTCACGGTAGCCGCGAAGTATCTCTTCCATCGTATCGCCGGCAATGACAAATGCATCCAGCATAGCCTGATCGCTCAGGAACTGTACGGAGCGGGTGGAATGTCCCGCCAGCGAAAGTTTGCTGTGGGCGCAGGTATGGTAAAAAGTCCCGTACATCCGGCTGGAGAGATAGAAAGGTATATTCTTATAGGTACGCCGGTTATTTACTCCCTGCCCGTCCTGATTCTTGAGGAAAAGCGTTTGTCCGCTCAAGTCCATTTTGAAGAAACGCTCTCCGGTTCCTGCAAAGCATTCGTCCGGCCGGCTCTCGAAAGAAAGGGTGGCACGTTCCTTTTTGCCCGTCCGTTTGCAGAAGGCAATGGGCAGTCCGTCATAGCGGGGAGGTGAGAAATGATCGTATGCTGCCAGGCGGATTTCGCGTTTGCCGTCAGGATACAGAGTGATGTCCAGTGTTTCCTGAGGATCGGGCAGTAACTCGCTCCATCGGTCCAAAGCCGGCTCTTCTACATTGATAGCGGCACGCTTCGTCCCGTCTTGGGTGAAAAGAATCCATTTGCCTCCCTGCTTCTCTACAGACAAAGGTACTCTGCGAATCCGTTCGCTGAATTGCAGCATTTCCGACTGATCTGTCAGTTCATATTCACCAAATCCAAGAAACAGACGGGTAATGCCGATATTATACTGGCGTATGATCAACGTATATTCTTCTCGGGGGACAGCCGTATCCGCAGCCATATCATTGGCTGACAGCTGTTTCTGAAAGGGAACCGTGACACAGATATCCCCGTCCCTTTCATAAACGGCTGTCGGTTTACAGGCTTTCCAAAGTGACTCATCCCTTGATAACTCTGTATCGAAATCAAGGAAATCGAACAAATGGTAATTAGTAGGTTTCATTTATGATCTATTATTATTAGTTTTATCTTCATGCAGACTTCACAAGTCTCTATGGCCCCACTTTTTGCACAGTCCGACACTGCGATAGGCTCAGTGTCGGACTGTACTTACTCCGGTTTTATCCTTCCGGCCTTATTCTTAATGCTTTCTGTCACTTGTGGTCCGTTATTTTTCCATACATTCCGATTGCCGGGACGATTCGAGTCGAAACGTTCAGTCGGACACCAGTTGTTTTCAATCGTATATCCGTCCGTAGCTTCATCCAAATAAATATAAAAGGCCCTGTCATTGGTGGCGTAAGATGCTTCTTCGAGATGTTCGATCCGATTATTCCGCATCACGGAGCCCGGTTGGTTGGAAAGCGTATAAAGTCCTCCGGCATCATACAGACGACGGGCAAAGTGATGTACGTAGTTGGCTTCTATCCGGTTGTTTTTCATTCCGCTTTCCAGCGATGTCCACCCCCAGCCGACACAAATACCCGAATAATTCAAGTGACAGACTTCATTATGGGAAATGTCGATACCGCTGACGTATCCCGCACCGATCCCCACGCACCCCCAGTCTTCATTGGTCACATCGGTGATCAGATTATTTTTAATGTTAATGTCCGTGCATAGGTTACGTTCTTCCGGAGGGATGAAAGGCACATGCGTCTCAAAACCTCCGTCGGGGAATGCACCAATCAGTATGCCTGTACCGCCGATATCCGAAAAGACACAATTCTCTATGCCAGAAGATGAAACAGCCCATTCATAATCCAGTCCGGTAGATGCCAGATGCCGGAACCTGCAGCGACTGAACGTAAGATGCTCAGTACCCCGTACACGTATTGCCGTTTCGGGGCGTGCAATCCACGCCTGGTTCTCCAGTTCCGCTTTCTCCGGAAGTCCCGGTTCATGCAGTTTATAAGCATCCAGCAGAGGAAAACCTCCTTGCAAAGTGACATGTCCCTGATAGGAAGGACGCATCCATGAAGTATGGGCAAAGGTGATTCCTTCCACTCGAATATGCCGCACCGGGCGTTCCAATGTGCCGTCTACAATCATCAATGTTTCCAGAGCAGGAACGATCACTTCGGCAGTCTCCATATCTTCTTCCGAGCGGGGATAATAGTAGATTGTCCCCGACGGATATTCCTGAAACCACTCTCCGGGTTGGTCCAGCAGTTCCAGAGCATTCGTCAGGCAAAAGGAAGAGTTGCCTTTCTCTCCCCCGATGACGGGCTGAGGCCACGGATGGGCAAACTCCAGATGACTCTCCGGTTCGTGAAAGCGAATGACGGCCTGTTCTCCCCTGACGTCTATACTCTTCACACGCAGAATGGCAATCGCCCAACGTTGATGAACTATCATTTCCAGTCGACGGGCATTGAGGAGGTTTCCGATCTGAGAAGCAGGGATTATTATCGTCTGTTCTTCCGGATTGAAATCAATCATCCGTTCCATCACTCCATCAGGAAACTGTGCCGCTCGCTGGGCCTTGTTGCCGTCTACCCACATCTGGCGGGTTTCTACGATTCTATTTCCAAAGGATGGCGCCTTTGCCACCCATATTTTTGATCTTAATTCCTTTGTAATCCGAGGATCATCACATCCCTTCTTCCATCCGGTCACTGCCACTCCGCCACTGATGACAGGATGCGCATTCTCCACCGCACGGATGAGTGTCGGAGAATCGGGCGTGCCGCTATCCTCCGGTCGGATAAACAAAGGAGCGGACTGTGCATAAACCCCGTCTTCCAAACAGATACAAATTCCTCCGGCCGCCTCGGGACGATTCAGCCTTCTCCATTCACGAGCCTGCTTGATGGCGCGATTCAAGGTAAGATAAGGAGCTTCTTTGGTACCTGCATTCCTGTCACTCCCATGCGGAGAAACATAAACCTCGCCTGCGACGAGAACGGAAAATAAACCTAAAGAAGCCATAAAAAGAAGAACAACGATTGTCTTTTTCATGGTACAAACTCAATGTGCTATTATAGTTAGGACGGGCATACATCAATTTAGTACTCGAATAGGATGAAAATAATAAAAATGCCATTGCTACAATTGGAGTACTTTCAGTATTCAGACTATTCAGTTTTACTCGCAAACGACTTGATAGAAGGGGATAGCGGCTGAAGGCACTATTTTGTACCCTGTCTTTAGGAGCTTCTAAACGGTGCAAGTGGCTTCAGTCCTTTCATCCTCAATAATAAATCCATAGTTAATTGGTTATAGCTCTTTGCATGCAAGTTGTAGCTACTCCGCATGCGAGGTGAATTTTATAAGCTCGGCGCTAAACGTCACTCAGTACCGAGGCGAAGGGTACTCAACACCGAGGGTAAGATTGGTGGGATACCGGCTTACTTCAAATCAATAAACTAACCAATAGTTCAGATAAAAAACAGAAG